>Ga0364873_10305_pt1 | contig 27725 bp, 22 predicted proteins | sample ExccelAu500001D3_2_FD_206928 | JGI IMG/M metagenome (GOLD analysis project Ga0364873, IMG submission 206928) | Enriched cells from Trout Bog Lake Hypolimnion, Wisconsin, USA - BchlTB.Aug07.5000.01.D3 | ecosystem: Environmental > Aquatic > Freshwater > Lake > Hypolimnion/Profundal zone | place... | reverse complement strand
AACTATCCCATATCTCGAAACCTTATCTTTAGGAACAGCTTCTACGGCAATGATTGTACTTTCATATTGTTCGTAAATATCAATCAACTGTTGTGTAACAGGAATTACAGAATCAATAATCGTATCTCCCAATAAAACTGCAAATGGTTCATTACCAGTGTGCTGACGAGCATAATAAATGGCATCCCCTAAACCATTAATATCCTTTTGTCGGATAAAATGAATATTAGCTAGGTTAGTCAAATTCCTAATTTCATCATACATCACGTCATCTTCCTTTCCTTTGATGCGTTCTTCTAACTCATAGTTTCTATCAAAGTGATCTTCAATCGCTCTTTTACCTCTACCGGAAATAATTAAAATATCTTCAATTCCAGAATCAACAGCCTCTTGAACAACATATTGAATAGTAGGCGTATCAATGATTGGCAACATCTCTTTTGGTGAAGCCTTTGTAGCCGGAAGGAATCTTGTACCTAATCCCGCTGCGGGGATAACTGCTTTTCTTACCATAATATATTATATAATGTAGGGCTTAATTACCCTTGCATGAATATTTCTAAGTGAATAAACCAATTTCTGCAACATCTCATTATCCTTGTAAATTCCAATGATTGCCCCACCTGAACCGGTAAAAGAAGCTGATGCACCACAGGCACGGGCAGTTTCAACCAGTTCATTATTACTATCTGTGATAGTCATTATTTTTCGGCGATTATTAAAGTTTTCATTTATTAATTCACCTAACAAATCAAAATCACCTCTTTCAATAGCGGCTTTTCCTTTTTCCGCCAAAGAAGCAATATCCTGCAATGTATTAATGACATTAGTATCACCCTGAACATATTTTGTTTTGATGTCATTCAATACTTTTCCTGAAACCTTACTAAGATTTGTTTTATAGGCAATATAAAATTGAGGAAGTTTATTTAAAGGTAATCTTTCATACTTACCATGACCATGTTTATCCATAAATTCCTTGTTGAAATCCATATAAACACAACCTTCATAAGATTGAATAACCCTGTCTTGCAACCCTGCATTAATACTAAGTTCATTAACCTCTGCTTCTAATGCAATAGTAGGTAAACTTTCTAGTGGAATTTCAACTTCATAAAACTGCATCAATCCTCTTAAAGTAGCAATTATAATTGCACTAGAACCAGCAAGACCAACCTGACGGGGAATATTAGAATTATATCTTATTGTAAAATTCTTACTAGAAAGACGAATCCCGTTTTCATCACAATAATCACAAAACTTCTTAATAGCTGCTTTGATAATAGGAATGCCCCCATTATATCCAGTAAGACTTACTGTTTCTTTTAAATCATAAATGTTTTTGAAATGATTGGAATCGGCCTCTTGAGGCTCAATATGTAAAATAGGCGATTGATAAATAAGAACTTTAGCAGCAAAATTCTTTACAATCAGACTAATTGTTTTACCATTATATCCATCAGAAGGATTTCCTACCAAGCCTGCACGGGCATAAGCTATACTATCAATCATCGAACAAACATATTGTTTTAATTTGAAAAATTACTCATGTCGCCCATTTAATGAGTGTTGCCTTCATTTCAAGCTTATTAAACAATCATAATTTAATGTGCTAAAACATTTGAGGACAAATTTTACATTGGGGGCAAATGACAAGGTTGCCCCTTTTTGGGACCTCCTCCATCAGAGATTAGCTTACAAGATGGGGGAAGCTTCACATAAACTGTAGGCTCTGCTTTTGTGGTATCAGCGTCAAATCCAGCATTGTTGATTGCAGTACGAATATCATCAATAGTTACCCTGTCTGGTAGAAATTGAATTTTAATTTCACCTCCAAGTAAGTTATACGTTCTTTTCAACATACCACTTTGCCAATTTTGATCGTTCTCTTCTACCAAATATTTGTCCAATAACTCCTTACACTCCCAACAATGAAGATTAGCCGACTTAATGGTAACCCATTGTGGCTTGGCAGCCATTACTTGTGAATTAATCCTATTTGTTAATAGACAAGTAAAAAAGAATATATAAATAATTCTATTTCTCATGATTCATTAAAATCTTTTAACCATTCTCGTACCTCATTTGCCCCATAAACTTGGATCCTTGCTCCATTCTAATAATATCTTTTCAGTAGTAACATCAATAGTACCTTTTTCTACTCCAATACCAATCAACGTATTATAATCACTTAATGAGATAAATGGAACTTTGGCCTTTTCAAAAGCATCTATGGCAACCTTAAATCCATAATTAAATATTGATACCATTGAAATAACTTCAACCTTGGCATCTCTTAAAACGTCAACTACCAGTAAACTACTTTTACCTGTAGAAATCAAATCTTCTATTACAACTACTTTTTGTCCTTCCGTAAACGAACCCTCAATTTGATTTCCCAACCCATGTTCTTTGGGTTTTGGTCTTACATATAAGAAAGGTAATTTTAGTTGATCTGCTGCCATTGCTCCCCATGGAATCCCAGCAGTAGCAACACCTGCCAAGGCCTCTGCTTCAGGATATTGTGAGAAGATAACATTACACAATTCACTCTTAATAAATTCTCGCACATACGGAAACGATAACACTTTTCTATTATCACAATAGATGGGACTCTTCCATCCACTAGCCCATGTAAATGGATTTTCGGGGCTTAACTTTATTGCATTTACTTGTAATAACCTCTCAGCTACTGCTTTTTTGTTCGTCATTTTACGAAAGTATAACCTATTTTCTAAATACACTTATTTTTTTACTAATTAAAATCAATTTTATTTATTTTTACACCATGAGTAAACCAATAATAAAAGCAGCAGGTGGGTTGGTATGGAATGAAAAGAAAGAACTGCTAATGATTTTCAGGCAGGACAAATGGGACTTACCAAAAGGGAAAGTGGATAATGGCGAGACTTTAGAAGTCTGTGCAATCAGGGAAGTTAAAGAAGAAACGGGAATAAAGGAATTAGCTTTAGGCGTGTTCATTGGAATAACCCAACACGAATATTTTGATAAATATCTACAAGTGGATGTTATTAAAGAAAGTCATTGGTACGAAATGCAAGCGAATAGTAGCGAGATGCTTATTCCTCAAACTGAAGAACAGATTACTGAAATAAAATGGATTCCTGAAAGTAAAATCAATACATTTCTAAAGAATAGTTACTTGAATATTGAATTAATTATCAAACACTACTTTACCGGAGAATTCAAGTCTTAATAAAAGCAAAGTTTCATATTTTAATAAATCAAAGAGGCTACTTCTAATGAAGCAGCCTCTTAATAAACAAACAAAACCAAATTATTAACCTATTTTCCAACAATCTTATATACTATCCTATCACCATCTTGCACCTCTTGATAATAAATATTGTTTGGACCCTCATAATATTTTTGACCATTTAGAAATACTGTTGTGCATCCGTTTGGTAATTGAGGAACAATGTCTCCCACTTGAGGTTCCCTATTTACTTGAGATTGAGGCTGATTTAATACTCCGTCAACACCTACAACAACATATTGAATTTGGTTATTGGCATCAATTTCTTCCTGATAGTATGTTCCAGAACTTTCATAATACTTATTACCATCAATCATCACCGCCCTTGAATTATTAGGTATTGTTGGAACATGAGCTCCTAAAGGGGGAGTAACCACTTCGTAATTATTGTCATCAGTTCTCCTGTAAAATACACTGTTATAATAATAATAAGGATAGTCGTCCCAATAAAAACTATAATATCCAAATGGCAGGAAGCCTAATCGTAAACCAAGAGTTGGATAATAAGGATATACATAATAAGGACTAAAATATCCTCTGCCATATCCTCCATGACCGTAGCCAACTCCACCACTTACACCTCTTCCTCCATAACCAACACCTCCAAATACACCTCCTCTAGCAGTACCTACTGTTGAATGTCCTTGTGCAACACCTCGACCTGCTGTACCCTGTCCTACACCAACATTTACAGGAGAAATTCCTGAACTCGGAGTCCTACTATAAGTTGGAGATGGAGTCCTATTATAAGTCGGGGATGGAGTACTATATGTTGGGGACGGAATACTATGGGAAACTCCCCCTCCGCTAAATGAAGGCCCTCTACTACTGAATGAAGACCCGCCTCCTCCACTAAAAGACGAACCGCCTCTACTACTTCCTATAAATCCACCTCCACCATGACCTCCTCTTTGTGCATTCACAGAGAGTCCAAGAACAAAGATGCATAAGAAGGCAATAATGAACTGTCTTTTCCAATTATATTGATACTTTTTCATGATTATAAATTTTATCTTATTATCTGAATACAAATTTCATGTAAAGTTTGCTTACCAAGTGCTAAAGTTGCGTAAAATAAAATAATAATCGGTCAATACTAAAGTAATTAACAATTATTAATGTTTCTAAGGCTCTAAAGCGACATCAAACATTAAATCTGTCATTAAATCTAATGCCTGCTAATGAGTAAGGAAATTGTCAGTAAAGGAATCATTATTTAATATTGGGCTACTTATTTTTCAATACGCTATCATTTCAATATCAAAAGACATTATCTTTAGCCAATGAGGGTAATAATTCATTTTTTTCATCATCGCTTTGTTAGTCCACTTAAACAATTCATTTATGACAGTCGCTTTATTGGCATATTGTTATTGATTTGCACTTCAATTTCCCTCCTCCTTTCCAACATTCCTGCTACCAATCTGTCATATCTTCATTTATTTGAATTTTCGTTTAGTGGACATCAAGATTCCCTATTCTTTATCGGGCAGCTTTCATTTCCCAACACTATTCTTCTATGTATCAATGATTTTCTAATGGCTTTTTTCTTCTTTCTTGCAGGAATGGAGATTAAAAGGGAGTTGATTGAGGGGGAACTTTCCTCTTTTAGCAAGGCAATATTACCTGTTGTTGCCGCAATTGGAGGCATGTTTGCACCTGCAATTATTTATGCAATCATCAATCATCATTCAAACTTCCAATCGGGTTGGGGTATTCCAATGGCTACAGATATTGCTTTTACATTGGGTGTGGCCTCGTTACTTGGCAACAGAGTCCCTTTGTCGCTGAAAATATTTGTCACCGCCCTTGCCATTATTGACGATTTGGGTGCCATTATCATCATTGCTTTATTTTATGGTGTTGCCGTTCATCCATACTTCCTCTTGTTTTCATTGATTTTGGTTGCATTAATTCTTCTATTGAATAAGCTCTTGAATAAGTTCGGTTTCCTTCAATTTACTTTAGGAATACTCCTTTGGTATTGCCTGTTTCATTCGGGTATTCATGCAACTATCGCGGGTGTAATTTTGGCATTCTGTGTGCCTGCCAAACAATTAAGGCAATTTGAACGTCACCTTCATATCCCTGTTTATTTTATCATCCTACCTCTTTTTGTGCTAGCAAATACCGCTATTCCAATCCCGCATAACTGTTTTCACTATTTGGATAGTAGCCTTGGTTGGGGGATTCTGGCAGGATTGTTTTTGGGTAAACCAATAGGAATCTGTTTGGCAGTCTTTGTTATGTATAAACTAAAATGGGCTTCGTTACCAACAGACACAAGTAAATTACAGTTTTTAGGTGCTTCCGTATTATGTGGTATTGGATTTACCATGAGCATCTTTGTCACCACTCTCGCATTTGACAATATTATAGCTATCAACACTGGTAAAATTGCTATTTTACTTGCATCTACCTTATCTATGTTTTTAGGCTATTTATTGTTGAGGATAAAAGGGAGTAGTAAGTAGTACGTTGTAAGTAGTACGTTGTACGTATTAGGTTGTACGTATTAGGTTGTACGTTTTAAGTTGTACGTTTTAATGCGTATCAAGTGTTGAAAGTACCTTTAGGTACTGAATATTTGTAGAACCCCAATAGAGATTGGTTCAGTGCCGTAGGTACGGCATAATCCAAAGTTTGTAAAAGACTTTCTCCGAACGGAGATTGGTAAATTCCGTAGAGTCGAGGCAAAAATGAGTATTTCCTCTCTTTTTTACAAAATTGTATTGCAATCTAAATACTTTTAGTCAATTATCATGGCTCTCTTATCTTTTTATCAAAGGTTTTAATAAATCCTCCAATCCATTTAGTTTAATCTCATAAATAGTTTCGAGGAGTACCCCAATCTTTCCTTTTGGGAAACCCACTCGCTTATGCCATTCAAGATAGAACATGGGAAGCCGATAAATGAGTGTTCCTTTATATTTTCCGTAAGGCATCTCCGTAATGATTAAATCTAAGAGAGTGTCACTATTTCCTTTTGGTGTATTATTTTCCATTGTTATTGATTCAAAAATTTATTTTTACCTTTCAAGCACGTTGCTCTGTCGCCATCCAATCAACAAAACGCCAATTACTACTAGTATTGTTCCTAATATCTGCTCAGTAAATATCTTTTCTCCCAAAATATAATGTGCCTGAATAATGGTACTCACAGGGCCGATACCTGTAATGATGGAAACATTGTTACTTCCAATCTTTTTCATCGCGTTCGAAATCATGAAGGAAGGAATAACGGTAGCAATGATAGCCAATAAAGCCCCATAACTGATGAGTAAGGGAGTAAATACAAAGCTAGAAATTGACTTGGTAGAGAAATAATGCAGAAATATGCCCAACGTGGCGAACAACATGGCGTAGGCGGTAAAGCGTGTTGCACCCACCTTTTTCACCAATCTGCCTGTTCCAACAAGATAAAACGAATAGGTGATACTACAGAGAAATATCATGAAAGAGCCATAAAAGAAGTTTGGATTGCCTGTATCAATTTTGAATTCACCAAAATAGGCGAGTCCAATCCCTGCATAAGTAAATAGTAAGGCGATGATTTGCACCCTGCTAATCCTTGTTTTGAAAACAGAAGCATTCAATAAAACAGAAAATGTTGGATAAAGAAATAATATAAGCCTTTCAAGTCCGGCAGATACATATTGAAGTCCAATAAAATCGAATAAACTACTGAAATAATAGCCCAACAACCCCACTAATCCAATGTAAAACCATTGTTTGAGGGACAACTTGCTAACGCCTTCCTTTCGTGAAGCAAAAAAGGCAATACACAAATAGAATGGTAAAGAAAATAACATGCGTAAACTTAGCAGGGTAACCGCATCTGTATGGGTGGAGTGAAAGGCAAGTTTTACAAATATGGCCTTTGTGGAAAACAATATTGCCCCACATAATGCAATGGCAAATCCCGCTAAGTTTATTTGTTTTTTCAATAACCATTTATTTAACAATGTCGTTTAGTTAAGCTTATTTTGAATCGAAAGGAAGGCTTCGCACAAAGCGAAACCTTCCTTAACTTAACAACATTGATTTATTTAATCAGTACGAGGTTGGAACACATCTACAATCTTTTATAGACATAACATCTTCAAGGATGCCCTATCCCTTGATTTTATATTGTTTCAAATCGTTTTTAAATCGGTTTCTTATTAATATTTTCGGTTAAAAACCAACTGATTCCTATCTAAATCTCGAAGAAAAGCTGCTAAGCTGTTAGCATCTGATGCTGAAGTTCAGAAAAAACAACTAAACACTAACATTGAAATCCCTCAGGGCATCGTTCAAACTTGTTTTCAAATCAGTACTTGGTTTACGTGTACCAATAATCAAGGCACAATTCACATGATATTCTCCAGCGGGAAACTTCTTAGCGTAAGTACCAGGAATTACCACGCTTCTTGCAGGCACACGACCCTTATATTCCACTGGTTCTGCACCACTTACATCTATTATTTTGGTAGATTGAGTAAGAACAACATTCGCACCCAAAACAGCTTCCTTTTCTATAATCACACCCTCTACAACAATACATCTGCTGCCAATAAAACAACCATCTTCAATAATTACCGGACTTGCCTGCAATGGTTCAAGCACCCCTCCTATCCCAACGCCACCACTTAAATGCACATTCTTTCCAATCTGTGCGCAACTGCCGACAGTAGCCCAAGTATCCACCATTGTACCCTCGTCAACATAAGCACCAATGTTTACATAACTCGGCATCAATACCACATTCTTTGCAAGATAAGCACCGTAACGGGCAACAGCATGAGGAACAGCCCTCACACCAAGTTCCGCATAGTCTTTCTTTAACAACATCTTGTCATAAAACTCAAAAGGAGGCAATGTATATGTCTGCATCTTTTGAATGCCAAAATACAACAGGATTGCCTGCTTCACCCACTCATTTACCACCCAACCACTCTCAGTAGGCGACGCAACACGCAATTGTCCCTTGTCAACCTGCTCAATCACATCCCGGATAACGTCAATATTATCTGCATCCTTCAACAAATTCCTGTCATTCCAAATCGCCTGAATACTTTCCTTCAATTCCATAATTCTTTCTTTAATATTTTATAAAATAATCTGAATGAAAACAACGATTGATTCCCTTTTAGAACAATCATTTTTGAATCAAATTTTTGCAAACATAAGGAAGAGGTAGAGTTATTGAAGGGAAAATATTCTATGAATAGTGTGACACAAGCAAAAACTTTTAGTACTCATTTTGAATATCCTATACTTTTACAACCAATAATATTATTGAATGATAAAAGTTCCACCATATTTAAAACAAGGCGACAGCATCGGAATTGTTTGTCCATCAGGGTATATGCCACTAGAAAAAATAACTACTTGTGTTGAACAACTTACAGCTTGGGGCTTTCGAGTAGTGATGGGAAAAACACCTGGAAACCAATATCACTATTTTTCTGGAACAGATGATGAAAGACTAGATGACCTTCAAAACATGCTTGACAATCCCGACATTAAAGCGATACTTTTTGCAAGGGGAGGTTATGGATTGAGTAGAATTATTGACCGTATCAACTTCGACTCATTTACCCGAAATCCTAAATGGATTATCGGGTTTAGCGATATTACTATTTTACATGCCCACATTAACCAACAATTGCGAATAGCCACCATTCATTCACCAATGGCTGCTGCCTTTAATGATGAAGGCTACAATAATGAATATGTCCAATCATTGAAAAAAGTACTTGCTGGAGAACCCTATTTATACCACTCAGCCTTTAATCAATATAATAAAATGGGTAGTGCCTCAGGCGAATTGATTGGCGGCAACCTAAGCATCATTGCCCACCTGATTGGATCTTCATCGAGTTATTTGGCTAATGGGAAGATTTTGTTTTTAGAAGATGTGGGGGAATACTTGTATAATATTGACAGAATGCTAATCCAACTGAAAAGAAATGGGCTATTGAAAGATATCGCAGGACTGATAATCGGAGGATTTACCGACCTGAAAGATACCGTGATTCCTTTTGGTTCAAATATTTATCAAATTATTAGTAGTCAGTTATCGGATACTAACTATCCTATTTGTTTTGACTTTCCTGTTGGACACCAAACCAACAACTATGCTCTTAAAGTTGGCATCACCCATCAATTAAATGTTACAGCAAATAATGGAGAATTGAAATTAATTATTGACAATTGAAGTGAAGTAGGTTTGAAATAATCAATTCTTGACTATCCATTGATTTAAAAGTTAATTTACCGATAAAACGTTTTCTAGGAGCAACTGTTCTTTTATTTTCGTGTCCATTGGTAATAAAGAGACAGTAGAGATATTATTGTTTTACCATTAACATTCAAGCATTACTTTCAAGTTGCTGGATAAAGCATCTAAAATTGTTTCATGATAAAAAAGTATTTTCTCCTGTTGATAGTGATTGGCATTTCACATTTGTCGGTCAATGCCCAAGACAACACGTCTGTTCTTCATCAACACGAGGTTACAAACAAAAAATATGTCTGTGACACTTCGAAGATGCTTGACCTTGGACAAATCATTATGCGACTGAGCAAAAAGAAGAAAGATAGTATTAATGTCATTAACATTCAACCTAATAAATATCATTTTTCATTTGTTCCTGCTGTTGGATATACCCTTCAAACTGGATTTGCAGGAATTGCTAGTGCAGATGTTGCCTATAAGACTGATAAGAATCCAGACACAAAGATGTCTAATTTATTAACAAGCTTCACCTACTCTCAATATCATCAATCTATCATTCCTCTACAAGCTGATATTTGGACAAAAAACAATAAATACAATATAGTTTCAGACAATAGGTTCATACAATACCCCTCAGATATCTATGGCTTAGGTGGAAGAACTGACCCTAATAAAGGTGTTACTATAAATTTCTCAGGATTAAAACTTCATGAAACAGTTTTCAAGGCTATAACCAAAGACTTATATCTTGGTTTAGGTATTTATTATGATCAATTCTGGAATATCAAATCATTGGATACAGGAAAAAATTCTCCACCACCTAGGCGATTTGGGAAAGAATTAGGAACTGATGAAACTGCTTCAGGTCTTGCGATTAAATTATTATATGATAATAGATTAAACCAACTTGCCCCATCAAATGGATGGTATATCAATACTGTTTACCGCCCAAATTTCACATTTATGGGTAGTCAGACTAATTGGCAATCACTGTTGATAGATGTAAGGAAGTATATCACATTTCCTAAGAACTCCGACAATGTCTTGTGCTTCTGGAATTTGGATTGGCTAACAACAAGTGGTAACGCCCCCTATTTACTACTACCAAGTACAGGATGGGATGATCAATATAATTCCGGAAGGGGATATATTCAAGGAAGATTCCGAGGAGATAACATGTATTATTTTGAGAGTGAATACAGATTTAAGATCTCGAGAAATGGACTATTGGGGGGTGTTGTTTTTGGCAATCTAGAGAAATTCTCAGGAGAGATTTCGAAACAATTCAGCAATGTAGCACCTGGAGCAGGAGTGGGCATTAGAATCAAGCTCAATAAATATTCAGGTGCAAACCTTTGCATTGACTATGGCATTGGAGAGAATGGATCTAGAGGATTCTTTGTAAACCTAGGAGAAGTGTTCTAAGAGTTATGAATTATGAGTTATGAGTGATGAGTTGAGTTTGGAGTTGATGGAATGAAATGTATCCTTTATTTACTGCATTTATCAATAATTTCATCCCCTAAATCATTCAAATCATCATTATTATTTATTAACAATACTCTACAAATCGTTTTTCCAACCATTCATTTTATTACTTTACGCCCATGATTAAACAGTGGCTTAACTGGAGAAGTGCATTTGGACTGATTGCAGTGCTGATTGTTGTGGGTACAATCTTCTATTCGGAATCTCTTGCTAAGAAGATTTCTGCTCAAGAAAGAGACAATGTAGCAATATGGGTTGAAGCTCAAAAAACAATCCTAAACTCTTCTGACACTGCAAGTTTAAATCTAGCAACTAAGATTTCTAGTGGAAACATCAATATTCCCATCATAGAAACGGATGAGAATGATAAAATATCTAATAACTACCTCAACCTTGATACCATTGACGTTAAATACAACAAAAACTATTTGTCAGAAACACTAGAGTCATTCAAGGAATATGCGCCTCCAATTGTTCTTGTTCTCAGTAAATCCCCCTATACAGCCAACAAATATTATTATGGTCCAAGCTTGCTATTAACGGAAGTAAAATACTATCCAATAGTTCAGTTAATTATCGTTTTCCTTTTCATCGTCATTGTTATGCTTGCTCAAAGGGCAAACTATAATAGTCGTCAAAATCAGGTTTGGGCAGGTATGGCAAAAGAAACTGCCCATCAATTGGGAACGCCTGTAAGTAGTCTTCAGGGATGGCTTGAGATGATGAAAGAAATGAAAGACATGGAACCTATTGCATCTGAAATGGAAAAAGATGTAAAGCGTCTTCTATTAATAACAGATAGATTTGGCAAAATAGGTAGTATGCCTAATCTCGAAGAGAAAAACATCATTGAACTAGTAGAGAATATGATGGATTATATCAAGAAAAGAGCAGGAGGCAACGTAAACTTTGAATTGAATACATATAGCGAAACTAATATTCCCTCTTTGATTTGTCCGCCACTATTCGATTGGGTAATTGAAAATCTTTTAAAGAATGCCCTAGACGCAATGGAAGGAAAAGGGAATATATTGATTACTATTAAGGATGCGGCAGCTCAAATTATCATTGACGTATCAGATTCCGGGAAGGGCATTTCGAAGGCAAATATTAATAAAGTATTCAATCCCGGTTTCTCTACCAAGAAAAGAGGTTGGGGATTAGGACTTACACTTACTAAAAGAATCATTGAACAATATCATAAAGGACAGATATTTGTATTGCAGAGCGAGCTTGGCAAGGGAACGACCTTTAGGATAATATTGAACAAGTAAACATGTTAATTGAAAATGGAAAATATTGTACTCATCACTCATAACTCATCACTCAAATGAAATTTATCTATAACATATTTATCTGGCTTTATCCCATTGTTGCACGCTTAATTAGTGGGCAGAATGAGAAGGCAAAACTTTGGGTGAAGGGAAGAAAAGGCATCTTTGAGCAATTGGAAGCTGCCTTTAAATCAAATATCAACCCTGTTATTTGGATACATTGTTCCTCCTTAGGCGAGTTTGAACAAGGCAGACCTGTGATGGAAGCTCTAAAGGCAAAGGACGCTACTTCTAAAATATTACTCACTTTCTTCTCTCCTTCTGGCTATGAAATCCGCAAAAACTATGACGGTGCTGATTGGATATTTTATCTTCCTATGGATAGTGCCCTCAATGCCAAGCGATTCTTCAGTATTGTAAAGCCCAAACTTATCATCTTTGTCAAGTACGAGTTCTGGTATTATTATTTACAACAGGCTAAGTTGCAAAACATTAATACAATACTCATTTCAGGAGTCTTCAGAGAGAGTCAACCCTTTTTCAAATGGTATGGAGATTTTAACAGGGAAACACTACGATTTTTTTCATGGTTATTTGTTCAGAACAGCATGTCGGTAGCACTCTTAAAGGAAATTGGCATTGAAAACAACGTGACTATTAGTGGTGATACACGCTTTGACAGAGTAATAACTATTGCCAATCAATTTGAGCCAATCCCTTTAATTGAACAATTCATTGGCAACTGCAAAAAAGTTGTTGTGGCTGGAAGTACTTGGCTCGAAGACGACGAGGTAATATACCACTACACAATTACTCATCCTGAAATTAAATTCATACTTGCACCACATGACATACAAAAAAGTAGGATTGAGGAATGCAGCAAGTTTTACCCTAAAGCTATAAGATTCTCACAACTCAAAGAAGCTACTGAAACACTGAAATCGAATGTACTTATCATTGACAATATTGGTATGCTGAGCAAACTTTATCATTACGCCACCATTTGTTTTATAGGTGGGGGCTTTGGTGGTGATGGTGTTCATAATGTGTTAGAAGCGGCGGTTTATGGCAAACCTATTGTTTTTGGGGAAGAATATAGTAAATACCGTGAAGCAATCGAATTAGTAGAAATCGTTGGAGCATTTAGTGTAATAAATACGCTTGAATTAGAATCCATTCTTAATAAGCTATTTTCTGATAATCTATTATATAATAAAACATGCGGACTTGCGGGTGATTATGTAAAAAGCAATGCAGGCGCTACCAATGTGATCATGCAATACCTTAAGAACTAAATAGTAATTATTACGTTCGAAGCTTTCAAAACAAACCTAAAACTTATTATAAATACTCTGCCAATTTTATAAATGCTTGTTTTAGCAAGTCTTTTCTTTGATATAAATTCTCTTAACGATGACTTTTGAGGTCTTAAGGCTGACAAATTTTCCCTTAACGATGACCAAAAACCTCTTAGCACTGAGCTATTTTCCCTTACCGATGACCAAAAACCTCTTAGCAATAAGCTATTTTCCCTTAACGATGACCAAAAACCTCTTAGCATTGAGCTATTTTCCCTTAACGATGACCTGAAATACCTTAGCATTGAGCTGAACTGTATTAGCGAAGAGCTAGAATGTCTTAGCTAAGAACTAAAATGACTTAGCGAGGAGCTGAAATGCCTTAGTGATGACACAAAACCGAAGGCTTGAGTTCACATTTCAGATGTTATTGATTCCAACAAACAAATTGCTGAGTAGAACTATGTTCTCCTTTATTTTTTATCACAGTTTTGTTAATCAAATAACTCTTCCCTCTTTTCCAATTCAGTTGTGTGATAACGGTAGAGTCTTCATATTCGTTATTTGTTCTGATTAGAATATAGTTTACTTTATTTGTCTCTTGGTCTAATAGTACATCAAGACTTTGTACAGGAAGCTTACGATTCAAAGTGCTATAACTAATTGTTACACTATTTGTAGATAAGTCTCTAAAGACATCTTCTTTATAAAACTTTTTTATACTTGTATCCGAGATATTATTTATAAGAAATACCTGAGCAAGTATTTCAAATGTTGCGCTAGTTATTGGTACAGAGTCCTTTCGTTTCCCATCTACAGTAGTAATCGAATAAATGAAATACGGGGTTGAAGCAACATCCTTAATCTCACCCTTTAAGAAAGATTGTACATCATAAAATTGTGTGCTATCATTTGAAAGCACTAAAGAGGAAGGGTTAATCTCAGATGTTTTTTTATGACTGCCGCATGAAACGACAACCAAAAATAATATCAAATAATACGGGTAGCTAAATAATCTTTGCATGGTGACGCAAAACTATCAAAAGAACATCAATAAAAGGAATAGAAATTTACTTTATTGTTTTAACAACACCTAAACGAATGCCATAATCCATCCTATACTCCTTTATTGGATATTTATCAACAAAAGTGGAGAGATGCTGATACCTTAACTGAGGTCCAAAGCTTATGGTTGCACTCTTTAATTTGTAAGTAATTCCGGCATTGATGCAACTATTTATATTCCATTTACGGAACAGAGATTCACCATTTGCATAATACTTATAGTCTGTAGAAATAATATAGACATTCCGATTTAGAGAATATGTTGGCTGTAAGGAAGCTCCTATATTGATGCCAATATTCTTGGTGTCATAAATATTCCAATCTACCCCTAACGGAATTGAAACCTGATATAGCTTATTATTAAGCTTTGTTTCAGCCTCCCCAATACTTGTATTACTAAAACTTGAAGTAATACCTAAAGTTTCTACTTTATTGTTTTGTACCACCTGAATGGTTGCTAAACCACCTGCCGATTTGTATGCATCAATTGAATATTGCCTGATATTAAATTGTAATCCTGTTTTAAAAGTTACATTGTTTGATAATTTATACCTTATTCCTAGTCCTAATTCACTACCAAGTTCAGCTTTTTGCTTCACCTGACTATTCACATTTGAAGCATTGATGGAGGATATCTGACTAAGTACTTGATCATTTTGTAATGTCCTGTAACTCCTAGTAGGAGTAGTATATATTTCATATTGAATACTATTCGGTAACCTCGGTCTATTCATAGACCTCATCCTATTAGGATAATGGTAATCAATAGAAGTAATTCCTTGTTTAACATTTCTAGCTATTGCAACTTTTACATTAGGATGAGCTAGCAAATGCACATCTATTACTTCGTCCAAAATCTTATTACTAAGAGGTGCGTTTTCAGACTTAAATATGAATGCATCATGTACAGGTGAATTTCTTGCAATTTCATTGAATAATGTTGGTCTATTTAGTTGTTGTCCTGATTTAGAAATAATAAAATCATGATTTACTTTCTGTGAAGTGGCAATCAAACCAATTTTAGAGACTGCCCAAGCTACTGTAAGGTTATGAATGGGCTGAAGACCTACACTATTGATGCTATTATTAATATTAATGTGGTTGTTTGATAAATGTCGATCAGAACCAGCTTTATAAATGTTAGAAAGTAGATTTGTTTTGGGTGGATAATTCATGAAAGTAGCAATTCCCAAAGAAAGAACAATAAGCAAGGAAATCAAGGTGAGAGCAGGCCAAGGTTTAGGAGGCTGAATCTGTTTTGCGATGTTGTTCCATACCCTATCTGAAGGAAACATCTTTTGATTGTTTACCTCAGACTGTAGAAACTCTTCAAAATTATCAAAATCCATTTTATCTTTCATCTAATATAATATCCTTTCAAAATAAACTAAGAAGCCGCCAACCATTTCAACTCGGTAGAAGGGTCTTTAATGATTTGTTTTTTAACCAACACATTTTCAAGTAATGTCCTCGCTCTTGTGTATTGACTGCGACTTGTGCTATCTCCAATTTCCAATAATTCTCCTATTTCTTTATGACTATATCCTTCAATTGCATATAGATTCAGCACCGTTCGGTATCCAGTTGGCAATTGCCTGATACATTCCAAAACCTGACGACCTTGCATGACAGAAGCAACTGACTCTTCGGTTACTGGTTTTGACTCGGCATATTCAAGCCCTACGCTCTCGTTAAACTTCTTATTCTTCTTTAAAATGTTAATACATGTATGAACGATGATTCTTCTCACCCATCCTTCAAAAGCCCCTTTTCCTACAAACGTGTGCAGTTGTGTAAAGACTTTTATAAAGCCTTCTTGAAGCATATCTTCTGCATCCTCCCTGTTACCCGCATAGCGATAACAAACAGGTAACATTCTTGGGCTAAAATGATTATACAACTCTCTTTGGCTTAGCGAATCTTTTCGCAAACATCCTTGAATCATTGCTTGTTCCGTCATGATGGGAAATTTTAATCCCACTAAAATAGACAAAAAAACTATTCGGACGCTGCTTTTGCTATAAATAACTAATTTTTGAAGATAAAATAACAATTTTACACCACTTTCCCAGCTTATTTAGTTGTGAACTTAAAGTTTGGGTTACATTTTCAAAATATGCTTGTGGACTACCTGATTGTTCTATTAGGATTATAAACCGTGAAAGAAACATCTCTATCCCAAGGCTATACTTCACAAATTTAGGTTCATGAAAAACACTGTCCTGCTATATTTTCACGATGATAATTCAATATTATTCAACCTGCATTTCAATGATAAGATTTCGCTAGGGAGCTATAAAGATTGTGATTTCAAAGATTAATGTTGTCATTATCGCTTTCCAGACTTCTTGATTGGTTTGCCATATTTTTTCATCATCTTATCTTTATGACTGACATGAACATTGGTTTTACTATTCTTAGCAGATTTCTGATGAAACGCAGGCCCTACTTCTTCTTTTCTTGGTGGTTTAACCAAAAAGGTTTTCATTTTCACTTTAGGCATTTCATCCTCTGTCAATACATCTGAAATAAATAAATCTTCTGGTAATGGTTGAACATTTACTTGATATTTCATCAATCCTTCTATCTTATCAAAGTACTCTTTTTCTTTTTCAGTTACAAAAGTTATGGAAATACCTTTTCTATCAGCACGACCCGTTCTGCCAATCCTATGTATATAACTTTCAGGGACTTCGGGTGTATCGAAATTTATTACATGTGTCACCTCCGATATATCAAGACCTCGAGCAATAACATCTGTAGCGATTAGAAAAAGATAATTGCCCTGTTGAAACTGAAGGACAGTATTCAAACGATGATTCTGATGTTTATTGGAATGGATTACTCCTACTCTATCAGGGAAATCAGAAATCATCAATTCATAGAGATCATCCGCCATTTGTTTGGTAGCAACAAACACTAATACCTTCACCATCTGCTCATCACTTGAAAGTAATAATTTAAGCAGATTAACTTTTGTATTAAAGTTTGGAACATGATAAATAAACTGATCTATATTTTCGAGAGGTGTTCCAGTAGGAGCAGCTTCAATTGTGATTGGTGAATTAAAAAACAATCCAATCAATTCTTCGACTTCATCAATCATTGTAGCAGAAAACATCAGGTTTTGTCTTCTTTGGGGCAAAGAATCTAGGATATTTTTCAGTTGAGTACGAAAGCCAAGATTCAGCATTTCATCTACTTCATCAATAATCAGTTTTTTGATATTCTTCGTTTTAAATGCAGCATCATAAACTAGGTCAATCAATCTACCAGGCGTACCAACCAAAATGTCCGTTCCATCCTCTAATGCCAATTTTTGTGTATTAATATTTACACCACCATAGACGCCGACCACAGTAAGATTGAGATAACCACCTAGTGTCTTAACGGCATCCACCACCTGAACAACCAACTCACGAGTTGGAACGATGATTAATATCTGAGGGTTTCTATCCTTGCTATACACCCATTGACGCAAAGTTGGCAAGAGGTAAGCAAACGTTTTACCCGTACCTGTTTGTGCAATACCACAGACATCCTTGCCAGACATGATAACGGAGTATGCCTTTTGTTGGATAGTTGTTGGATGGGTATAGCCTAAATCTTCCAGTGCTTTCAGCAACGGGGCATTCAAATTGAGTTGATTAAAAGTCATAATACAAATTCTCCTTGTTGAAAAGGTGGGCGAAGATAAGCGGGAAGACGCCAATAAAACATTCTGATATAGAAATAATGAATCAGAAAGAACAACATTTAAAGTTCAGTTCCTATATTTGTCCCCCTAATTGGATCGCTAGCTCAGTTGGTTTAGAGCATTACCTTGACAGGGTAGGGGTCACTGGTTCGAGTCCAGTGCGATTCACAATTTTATTTGATATAATACTTTTCTAACCACAATACAACTTATATTAACCAATCTCTCCTTAATTATTAATTAACTTTTATAGTAATCTTCAATTTAGTAACACGCTTCATTATATTCGCAGCGGGATTTTAAAAGCATCCCTTATTTAGGTTATGAAAAGCAAATTATCGATTGCATTACTTGCCTTATCACTAACAATAGGCACAATAAAAGTTCACGCTCAGTCGTATGTCTTCGACAAGGATAAAGTTGAAGAAAAATCTACATTTAATGATCCTAAAATGGATTGGTGGAAAGAAGCACGTTTTGGTATGTTTATACATTGGGGACTCTATTCTGTTCCCGCAGGTACTTATAATGGAAAGAAAGTTCCGGGTATTGGCGAATGGATTATGAATAGAGGAAAGATTCCAGTTGCGGAATACAAACAATTTGCATCCACTTTCAATCCTGTAAAATATAATGCTGAAGAATGGGTGAAGATGGCAAAGGATGCTGGAATCAAATATATTGTGTTGACAAGCAAACACCATGATGGTTTTGCCATGTTTAAATCAGCACATCCATTTAATATTGTTGATGCTACTCCATTTAAACGTGACGCTGTACAAGAATTGGCAGATGCGTGTAAGAAATATAATATGAAATTTGGTCTGTACTATTCTCAAGCTCAAGACTGGACTGAACCTGGAGGTGCGGCAAATGGTGGTCATTGGGATAGTGCACAAAATGGCAGCATGAGTGATTATATCTATAAAAAATCAATTCCTCAGATAAAAGAGATATTGGCCAAGTATAATCCTACCGTATTATGGTTTGATACACCAACAGGGATGAATCAGGAATATGCAGATAAGATATTGGAAGTATTGAAGAAGTACCCGAACCTAATTTATAATAATCGTTTGGCACCACACTATAAAGGTGATTTAGAAACACCCGAACAATATATTCCTGCTACAGGTTATCCTGGAAAGAACTGGGAATCTTGTATGACAATGAATGATACGTGGGGCTTTAAAAGTTATGATTCAGCTTGGAAAAGCAGCAAGGATTTAATCAGAAACCTGATTGACATAGCATCTAAAGGGGGAAACTACCTTTTGAATGTTGGGCCTACAAGTGAAGGATTGATTCCTGCGCCTTCTGTTACAAGACTTAAAAGAATTGGAGTATGGTTGAAAACAAATGGTCAAGCAATCTATGGAACAACGGCTAGCCCTTTTGCCTATTTGAATTTGGGTCGTTGCACACGTAAGAAAGATGTGTTATATTTCCATATTTTAAGATGGCCGACAAATGGGGTTGTTCGAGTGCCAATGGACAATACAGTGGTAAGTGCATCATTGTTGGCTGCACCTAAATTTAAAGTTATATCTAAGAAAGTAGGTAAATACATTGAGTTCAACTTGCCCAAGAAAACAATTGACACCATGGCAACTGTTCTTGCAGTAAAAATAAAAGGTGAACCAAAAGTTACTATTGAAGATCCAATCCCTTCTTTGAAGAAACCCGCAACAGCTTCTTCTGAATCAACAAAACCATCCTTAGCTTTTGATGGCAATGGCAGAAAAGGATGGGTTGCAAAAGAAGGAGAGAAAACAGGATGGTTGGCAGTTGACCTTGGAAAACCGACAAGTATTGGAAGTATATCAATGGCAGAAGCTGGTACATTCGATAAATTTGTTACTCATTTCACCTTGGAATATAAAGATGGAGCTGATTGGAAAGCCATTTTTGATGACAAGAAGATTGGGGCAGGTTACTTCAAATCATTTAAACCTGTCGTAGCTAGGGAGTTTAGAATAAACATCCTTGAAACTACAAAGACACCACAACTCAAAGAAGTGCAGTTGTATTATGACGAATAAGCAAAGTAGTGATGAGTTATGAGTTATGAGTGATGAGTTTAATGAATCATACTCATCTCTCATAGTTCATAACTCATAGTTGTTAGTTAATAACTCTCTTAGAATGGCTCTAAATATTCAGGTTTTTAAAACACGGACACTCACAGCCGTTGTATTTGTGGCAGTAATGCTAAGTGGTTTATTATGGAATCAATGGAGTTTCCTTGTCTTGTTTTCTATCATTCATTTTGGGTGTTGGATTGAATATCAAAAGATAATATCACTCATTTATCCCCCATATAAGGACATTTCGAACTTCCATCGAAATTTCATCATGCTATTAGGCTTTTCTTTCATGCTGATGAATGCCAATAATACTTTTCATATTGGCAGGGTAACCTTACATGGAATCGGATGGTATGGCATACAATTATTCACCATTTTATTTTGTTTGAATGAAATAGTCATCAAGAAAAAATTGAACCTGAAAGTGATTGGCTATTCGCTACTTGGTCTAGTGTATATATCTCTTTGTTGGGGACTTATGCTTCGTTTGCAGGAAGATTCCATTTTGATAAATGAAACGAATAGTGATTCCACATGGCAACTCCCTGTTATTCTGATTGCTTCAATTTGGATTAATGACACGATGGCTTACATGGTAGGTTCTTTTATTGGGAAGACTCCTTTTTCTCCTATTTCACCCAAAAAGACATGGGAAGGCACAATTGGAGGAGCAATATTGGCTATTGTAGCCGTAACTTTTGGATGTAGATACCTATTTAGTATTCATAATATAAAATTATTACTCATAGTTTCTTCGACTGCAGCTATTGTGGGGACTTATGGGGACTTATTAGAAAGTAAACTTAAAAGGCTGGCAGGCGTAAAAGATAGCGGTCAGATAATGCCAGGTCATGGAGGTTTTCTCGACAGATTCGATTCATTATTACTTGCAACACCTGTGTTATGGTTGTTAATTAGATTGTTTTTGCCACTCATTAATTGATTGGTATTTATAGAAATAGGATTCAGTCCTTTTAATGACATTAGGGCGTTATTTATGAAATAGTCAACGGTAACAAAGTAGATAATGAGGGATATAAATTAACGCAGTCGGAGATGTATTTCAATATAGTTGTACTCACTATCACCTATTACAGCCACTAAGTTCACCAATTCCAATAAGTGATGCCAACTGAAGAGACTGACCCTAAGGTTGATATTCCTACGATTTCCTTAACTACAAATTCTCAATTATCAATTACTAATTTTCAAAGACTTCTCATTTGCCCCATTTATAAATTCAGCCTTTTTCTTTGCAGCTAACACATTAGTTTTAAGGACTTTGATATCAGCAGACTTTTCACCACCTACACTAAACAAAAGATTTGTGTTATCGTTGTATTTTAGATTATCAAAGATTATATTACTTCCATTATCAATATTAACCAAGGTATTTGTGTCGTGTGTGTTGATGGTTACATTTTTCAGGGAAATATCCTCAGCCTCAATCAAATCCACTCCATACTGAGTTTTAAGGGTCATATTTTCTAAATGAATCCCTTTAATACTCATTTCTGGCAACCCACGAACCATTATTGCTTTTTCCGCACCATTACAAACTACATTACTTACATAGAATTCTCTGAATTGAGGAGTAGCATCGGAAACTGGAATCATCTCTTTTTTATCAGCTTTAACCTGATAATACATGTCAAACAAAATAGCTTCGTGGATGATGTCCTTCATACTGATATTCTTGATAAATATTTTTTCAACAACACCACCTCGACCACGGGTTGTCTTGAAACGAAGTCCAATATCGGTACCAATGAATGTGCAGTTTGATACAAAAATATTCTTTGCACCGCCCGACATTTCGCTTCCTATCACAAACCCACCATGTGCACGATAGACTATACAATCCCTTACCACCATATTTTCAGTAGGCACTCCTCTTCTCCTACCCTCTTCATCCCTTCCAGATTTAACACATATTCCATCATCACCTGCATCAAAGGTGCTTCCCTCAACCAATACATCCTTGCAGGATTCCACGTCTATAGCATCCCCATTATGTGCATTCCAATTGTTGCGGACATGTACCCCCTGAACAGTTAGTTCTTGACAAAGAATGGTATGAAGACACCATGCAGGGGAGTTCTGAAAGGTTGTATTTTGTAACAGTACCTTCTTACAACCATTTAAAACAACCATATTTGGGCGTAAGAAGTCTTTTACATTTTCATAGTCCTTTAATGTCTTGCCAGACTCCATGTTTAAAACATTCTTTGATTTAAGTCCATTCAGATAGCTTTGGGATGGATACCATTCTTTACCGTTTTCACTTATAATGCCTCCACTTGCAACCAACTTTTTCCAATCAGATTCTATCAATCTATCCTTGCCAATATCTCTCCAAACCTCACCATGACCATCAATAATTCCTTCGCCAGTAATTGCAATGTTTGTCAGGTTGAAACCCGTTATTGGCGATTGATTACGAGGAGAAGGATGACCTTCAAAATCGCCTAATACCAACGGATACTGACTCTTATCATCCGTAAACTGCAATACTGCTGCATGGGATATATGAAGATTTACATTGCTTTTTAATACAATAGGACCTGTTAACCAGTATCCCTGAGGAATCAATACGACGCCCCCTCCTTTAGCACTACAAGCATCAATAGTCTTATTGATACTATTTGTATTCAAAGTTATTCCATCTGCTACGGCACCATAGTTTAAAATATTAAATGTATCATTTCTGAAATGTGGTATTTCAGCAGCAGGCAAATTAGTCCATGAATATTTATTTGATTGCCCCAAAACCAATGCAGATACTGCAAAGAATAAATTAGCCATTAAAAGGGCTTTGTTTAGTCTCATTTTAATATATTTTATTTTTAGAACCATACTAACCAATTAAGAAATCAACCAATTATACTCAAGTAGTTTGGAAGAAAACGTGAAGAAAGAAACTTTAATCATCAATGAAAGCAATCTCTTTTTATTCTATTAAATCAGAGAATTAATACTTATTAAACCCAATATATAGTATCAAACCTATTTGATTATATAAGTTTGGGAGAATACCCCTCTGTAAATATCGCTTCCGAAGTTTTTAACATTACTAGCAACAGCCGTCACTGTATAACTCCCTGCATTTGAATATTTATATGAAAAGAAAGGAGCATTGAATGTAGCAGCTGTAGAAGTTATTGAATCTGTCAGAGTATTTGCATTTTGTGGGTTATAAATATGAGTAGAGTCGCCAGTATAAATCACCGTGAAATCTCCCCCACCTGTGTAAGTAAAATAAAGTGTTCTTTGATACACACTCGTTGGCGTATTTGGAAGAACAGTCACAAAAAAACTATCAATATGATTCTGTTTGATTCCAACAACAGTCAAGCTATCCAACGTGCTGACTTTAACTGAATCCAAAGCCGTTGCGGAAAATGCAATAGAAGGAGTATCAGAGCTTTTTTTGCAAGCCCAACTAATGATTACAAGAGTGGCAACTACCAATAATATATTTATCTTTTTCATAAACCTATACTAATAAACTGAATTAAAATATTTTAAATTAAAACTTTCATAATGCTATTAATAGCCATATTCCTGCTTTAACACACCACCACTAGCATCAATTACTGCCTGTGGAATAGGGAATAACTCACTATGGCTAGCTTGAAATCCTGTTCCAAAATAACTTAGAAAAGTGGTATTAAAGGATGCAGTTGCTGTTGCAGGAGACGACGATATCCATGAAACCTTACAGGTATTAACAGGAACTACTGCAGAAGAAGGCTGTTTGCCGTAAAAAGAGGTAGCCCAAATCCTTTCATCATCATAAGCTTTACCCTGTCCTGAAGGGTTGCCTGTACTATCAGGCATATACATATAAACGGATGTTGGTAATGTTCCTGACGCACAATAAGAAGGAGGAGCAGCCATATAACTTGTGGGTAAATTTGAATGGGTGCTCAAATTCATCATTGAATAAATATTTGCCTTTGTTTGTTGTATGGCAGTTCCCAATAATCCCCATCGTTTCAAATCATACTTACGGATACCTTCCGCACCAAATTCCAAGGCACGTTCCCTGACAATAAACTGAAAGATAGAATCATGTCCAGAAGGAATAACAGTAGCCGAAGCCAAAGGGCTACCTGCTGGGAAAGCTCTACTCCTTACAGCAGTAATAGCATTAATTGCTGACTGGGAAAGACTCCCTTTATTAATTTCATTATCAGCTTCTGCAAACATCAACAACACATCAGAGTATCTGATAAGTGGCCAATCCAGTCCCCAATAAAGTGATGAAGATGGACCTGGATTTGTAACCCAATCTGCCCTGAATTTGCCATCACTTACTGCTGTTAGTTTCGTTCCAACTTTTGAGTAATCAGCCAACACACCATAAGGAGCAAAAGTTACATCGCGTCTCGCATCGGAGGAATCAAACAAATAAAAATAAGTAGGAAGCATGATTAACGTCGAACTACCATAAGTATAAGTGGAAGTAATTGAATAAGTGATTGGTGAAGTTGTTGATGGAGTTATTAATGTTATAGCTCCGTCACTCTTAGGTCCATTATAAGTGCCCAACTTGCTATCTGTCAGACTTGTACTTCCAGACATTGCCACCTCAAACAATATCTCATTGTAGTTATTATCCATCACGTGAGCACAGATGCCATCTCTAAAAATGGACTTATAACTTGGATTCAAAGAATGTTCACCACTATTAATAATCTTATTACACTCATCCCATGCAATCTGATAATATGTTAAGGCATCTGATGGAGCATGAATACCATCAACCCTCAAATCCTTTCCTGCCCTATACAAAGCTATTCTTGCCCTCAAAGCCCTTACAGCACCTTGAGTGATTCGTTGATCTATAGGATCACCTGTCAATGCAGTAATTTTAGACTTCCACGGAACCAATGAATCGGCTGCAAACTTTAGGTCGGCAAGAAGGTGATTATAAATAGTATCCCTATTAGTTCTGCCAATATATAAATTGGTAGATACTTCCGAAGGTAGGAACTGAGCAGGAACATCACCCCAATTCCTTGTCAATTCAAGATAGAACTGTGCACGCAATGTTAATGCCTCACCATATAGTCTCTTTAATTCAGCGATTTGTTGTGCATTCCCAGTTGTATATAATGTCATCTGTGGAATATAATAGATACAAAGGTTTGCCCTTTCAATCCCTTGATACAACTGTAGATAGGGTGCATATAACTGTAGGTTCAATGACGTGGCATTGTAATGTGCAATATCACCTCTGTCATTGTCTCCTAATTTTGCTGGCCCCATTGTTTCGTCATTGTCATAAGGATAATAACAGCTAATTCTGTTACCATATCCCTGATCTCCTGCAAGATCTTGATAGACTCCTAGAACAGTCATCTTTGCAGTATATACATTGGAAAAAACTGTACTCGTAGAAACTAAAGATGGAGAATCTGGTTCCAAAAACTTTTTGCATGAACCAAGTGAAAACATCACTAAAAAAGCTAAAGCGAAAACTGAAATGTTATTAAAATATTTATTGCTCATTTTATTTGAGTATTGAGTTTATTATATAAATTAGAAAGTCAAATTGATACCACATACATAACCTCTGCTACGAGGATAAGCCGAATAATCAATACCAGGTGTCAATGGTGAAGAGTGCATTACATTTACTTCAGGATCATATCCGGAATATTTTGTGAACAAGGCCACATTATTTACAGTCATGTAGATTCTTAATCTTGTAAATGACATTCTCCTCATGAAACTTGATGAAGTAGGTAATGTATATCCAATTGTGATATTATTTATTCGTACAAAAGAACCATTTTCAACAGCATAAGAGTTGGGAGAAAAAGACGCAGATGATGCACCTACTGATGGTAACCACATACTAGCTCCCTTATTTAAGGCACTAAGAGAATCAGGAGAAGCTCCAACAATTTGTTTGTTGATATATTGCTGATAAACAAATCCATTATTATCCGTTACCCTCCATCTGTTTGCCACACTTGAAAGCATATTTGCATCGGCAGTATAACCGCTTGTATATTCTAATTTATTATCATTGAATATCTTGTTTCCAAAACGGTAGTTGATGAAGATACTCGCATCCCAATTCTTATATCTGAATGTTTGTGTCAAACCACCAAAAGCCTTAGGTTGATTACTTCCTAATATTGTTCGGTCATTTACATCAACCTTGCCATCTCCATTCAAATCCTTATACTTGATACTTCCAGGCTGAACAATAGTTGAAGTAATAGAAGAATCACTAGCAACGCCGGGCTTCAAAGTATAGACACGGGTAGCAGTATTGTAATTAAAATCTTTCACAGTATAAAATCCATCATTAACAAAGCCATACATGGATCCTACCTTCTGACCAACCTTAACTATATAATCAGGAAGGTTGCTTGCACCTGCCCAACCAGAATTAACTGTAAAGAAATTCTGATTTGAACCAAGACTCTTGATTATATTGTTATTGGTAGAAATATTAAAGGAGAAATTCCACGAAAAATCTCTCGCCCTAAGAATATTACCTGCAATCATCAGTTCGATACCTGTATTTTGTGTCGAGCCCACATTTTCTACTTGGAATGCATATCCAGAAGATACCGGTATTGGAACATTCACCAAAAGCTTACGTGTAGTATTTACGTAGCCATCAATGGTAACTTGAAACCTGTTTCTCATAATACCAAAATCCAATCCTAGGTTTCTAGAAAAAGTTGATTCCCATTGAAGGTTAGGATTTGCAAGAAAGGATACATTGTATCCTGGGTTCAAGAGATTATTCAATCCATATTCAGATAAAGGACTTGAAGATGTATATAATGGACTATATAAGAATGGAGTGATATGGGCATTACCAACAGTACCAGTTGATAACCTGATTTTAAGATCGGAAACGTATTGGTTTATCTTGTCCATAAAGTTTTCCTTTGAAATCAACCAAGTAAATGATCCAGAAGGAAATACACCCCACTTATTCGACGGGCTAAATACACTTGCACCATCAGTTCTCAAACTTGCAGTAAACATATACTTCTTAAGGTAGTTGTATCTTGCACTTGCAAAGAATGATAAGATATCTGTTGGCGTTTGTGATGAACTAACGATATAACCATTATGATTATAATCAATATTAGTACCCATATTGGATAGGGCATCTTGGGCTGAAATACCTAAAGGCAAATAGTTAGACTGAACAGAATTTGCATAATCAGTGTTCTGATAAGTTTCTTGTCCTACTAATAAAGTAAAAAGGTTCTCAGGAACATATCCCGTTAGCGGACTCCCATTAGTGTAAGTAAATACATTGGAGTTATTGATGATTA
>Ga0364873_10304_pt1 | contig 27760 bp, 18 predicted proteins | sample ExccelAu500001D3_2_FD_206928 | JGI IMG/M metagenome (GOLD analysis project Ga0364873, IMG submission 206928) | Enriched cells from Trout Bog Lake Hypolimnion, Wisconsin, USA - BchlTB.Aug07.5000.01.D3 | ecosystem: Environmental > Aquatic > Freshwater > Lake > Hypolimnion/Profundal zone | place... | reverse complement strand
TTCGTGCGCACGTTGCACGGGGCCACTTCGCCGGAAGCTCGGGTCATCATCGAAACACGACCCGGCGAAGAGTGTCAGGTTGATTACGGCACCGGGCCGATGGTGCGCGATCCCGACAGCGGCAAGTATCGGCGCACGCGGCTGTTCGTCATGACGCTGGGATACAGCCGCAAGTCGGTTCGGCTGCTGACGTTCAAGTCGAGTTCGCGGATCTGGGCGGAGTTGCACGAAAGGGCATTTCGTCGGCTGGGCGGTTCGCCACGGGTCGCTGTCCTGGACAACCTGCGCGAAGGCGTGTTGTCTCCTGACTTCTACGATCCGAGCCTGAATCCCTTGTATCGCGACGTTCTGGCGCACTACAGCGTGACCGCGCTGCCGTGCAAAGTGCGGGATCCCGATCGCAAAGGAAAAGTTGAAAGTGGCGTCAATTTTGCGCAGATGACGCCGTTGAAGGGCAAGAAATTCGAGAGCCTGGAGGAAGCGCAGGCGTATCTGGACCACTGGGAAGAGCGCTGGGCCGACAAGCGCATCCATGGCCGCACCAAGCGGCAAGTGGCGGCGATGTTCGCCGAAGAAAAGCCCTTCCTGCAGGCGCTTCCGCTGGAGCCGTTCCGTTATTACCAGTACGGCGTGCGCACGGTTCACTTGGATGGCTGCGTTGAGGTGGAAGCGGCTTACTACGGAGCGCCGCCGGGCTGGATCGGCCGCCAGGTAAATGTGCAGTGGGACACGATGTTCGTGCGCCTGCTTGATCCACGCAGCGGCGAGTTGTTGCGCGAGCATCTGAGTGGCAAGCGCGGCGGCCATCGCATCCGCGATGAGGACCGCCCGCGCCGCACGCCGCCGCAGTTGCTGCAACTGCTGGCGCGAGCCCACAAGGCCGGTGCCAACATCGGCGCGGTCTGCGATGCCATCCATGCTCGCCAAGGAGAGCTTGGAACCCGCCGCATCCAGGGCGTACTGAAACTGGCCAAGAAATACGGCAATGCGACTTGCGAGGATGCCTGCGCTGCAGCCCTGGAACTGCGTGTTCCCGAGCTTCGCTTCGTGCGCCGCTATCTAGAACGTAGCCCACAAGCTCAGTTGAGCCTGCGGCAAGTCGATCCGCTTATCCGTGAGCTGACCCAATATCGCGACCTTATCCAACAACGCATCAACTTCGAGGAAGCAAAATCATGAACCTGATCGAACTGAATCGCTCGCTGCAACAACTGCGGCTGGGCGGCATGACGGCCGTGCTGGAAATGCGCCTGCTACAGGCGCAAACGGAGAACATGGCGCACATCGACCTGCTCTCCATGCTGGTTTCCGATGAACTGACTTGTCGCAGCAAGCGACTGCTGGAGCGCCGCCACAAGCAGGCGCAATTTCGCGATGCCGAGAAGCGCTTGGACAACTTCGACTTCCAGTTCAATCCCAAGATGAATAAGGCCCTGGTCTTCGATCTGGCCACGGCGGGCTGGATCGGAAGGCGCGAAGATGCCTTGTTCCTCGGTCCACCGGGGAGCGGCAAGAGTCATATCGCGCAGGCCATCGGGCACGCCATCCTTCAGCAGAACTATCGCGTGCTCTATCGCGAAACCCACGCCCTGCTGGAAGAACTGGCCGATGCCACGCTCGATGGCAAACGCAAGGAGTACATGGAACTGCTGTCCACCGTGCCCTTGTTGATCATCGATGATCTGGGAATGCGCAAGTTACCGCTGACCGCCGCCGAAGAACTGCTGGAGATCGTCATGCGCCGTTATGAACGGGCGAGCACGCTGATCACATCGAATCGACCAGTAGAGGACTGGGGAAAGCTGCTGGGCGACAGCGCCGCCGTTACCGCCATGCTGGACCGCTTGCTGCATCACGGCCATGTGCTCAAGTGCGGACCGCGCAGTTGGCGAACCAAAATCGGCAGCACGGGAGATGCGCAATGAGAAAAGCAAAAGCCAAAGCGATAAGGATGCCGGGCAAAGAACGCCCGGCGGCGTCGCGACTCGTGATCCAGAAGCCTCCCACGCCGGAGCCTCACCCTAGGAATCTCGCATCAAACACGAAACCCTCTGCCAGCCAACCCATGGGGCCAACCGCAGAGGGTCTCGATCACCGATTCCTTCGGAGCCTACCCCGTGTCCTCGGCTCTGGATCACTCCGCCGAGCGCGACCCCGGCGGAGCGACTACCACCTTACCACGTATCCAGATGCCGTGAACATGGCTACCTACTCTGGCGATGGCAACTGCGCCTTGCCCAAGCACCCTGCGGCAAGGTAAAACAATCACGTCTCAGGCCAATCTATATGGCCGGTTTTGAAGTGACCTTGCATGGCCGGTTTTGAGGTGACCACCGAGGCTTGTGATGCATGTTCTGCCATGCCCCTCCCCTTGGGAATGCCGAACCCTTACAGAATGGGTGAGGGCTGTATCGCCGATGAAGGAACTGGGTAAATGTGCAGTCGGCGGAGTCTCCGGGGTCCTAGAGGACGACATGTTGAGAAGGAATCAGTAGCGAAAGCGCGGAACTATTCGCGGGCAGCCCAGGCGCTCCAGCACAGCGAAGTCGTTGCGTATAACCGGCCCTGCCGGGAAGTCGTGACGTGCCAGCAAGTGGGGCGGATGGGGCCGATTAAGTAATGATGGACCGGGATACTATAACCCAGACCGGAGCGAGGCCCCCTGGGGTAAAGTCGTGAGTCGTGAATAAATGTATCGGAAAAGAATACCTGCCCGACTCAGAGCGGGAGACAGGATCTCAGTCTGGAACAGTACGAAGGGTGGGAGGCAAACTGAAGAGGAGGCTGTGTATGTCGGGAGCAGACTTAAACAGCTGAATCAACAGGAAGGCACCGCCTGATAGGTTAGCCTTGAAGCCGTATCCGGGAAAACCGGCCGTATGGAATTTTAGAGGGAGTGGAGGAAACAGCGGCATCATACGAAGCCCGTTCAGCGCCTCCATCCTACTCGACTGAACAGGCTTATGAAATTGATATGGTCATTCCCGAAGTCGTAGCCGATTGTCGTGAGTTGATCTAACCGCCTCCGTATTCAATTGAGGTGTAGGGGAAAGTAACCTTCATCAATGCACCAGGAGAAGCACACTCCACTTGAATGTTTCCATGATGCAGTTGAATTGCACGGCGCGCAATTGCCAATCCGAGTCCAATGCCTCCGCTGTCCTCTGCCCGGGAAGAATCAATACGAAAGAAGGGCGCGAAAACCTTCTCGGCCAGATGCTGCGGAATTCCTGGGCCATAGTCCCGCACACACAACTCTATATGGTCCTGAATTATTGCAAGACTGACCTCTACGCTGGTCCCGAGAGGCGTATATCGGATGGCATTACGAATCAGGTTTTCAAAAGCGCGGCGCAGTAATTCGGCATTGGCGGAGAGCATGACCGTGTCGAGCAGGTTCAAATGAATTTCGCAATGCTTCTGAACCGCTTCGATTTCACAACTCGCTGCTATGTTCACAAGCAGGCTATTGATGCTGACTATCTCGAACGGAACCGCATCGCGTTCGCCTTCCGCGCGCGACATGTCAATCAGGTCGCAGACCAGTTCGGAGAGTCGCTGCACCTCGCGGCGAAGTCGTACCGCGGTGGCGTTACGGTCTTTTGTCTGGCGCACCAACTCTGCTTCAAAAGAGAGTCTTGCAAGCGGTGACCTGAGTTCATGGGAAATGTCCTGCAGCAGCCTCTTTTCGGCGAGAAAAAGATCTTCGATCCGCGTGGCCATGGCGTTGAAAGACTGGCTAAGGCGGCCCAGTTCATCGGTGCGACAGAAGTCGGAACGCGCCCCAAGATCTCCCTGACCAAATCGATCAACAACTCTGGCAAGGTCATGCAGGGGGAGCGCTACTCTCCAAGTAAAGACCCAACTGATAATCACCACGCTCGCGCAGACCAGCAGAAAAAAAGGCCACAGATATCTGACAGGTCTGTCTTCGCCAGCTACCAGCCAAACGTACCTGTTGTCCTTCGATACTATCGCCGCAATAAATCCCCCCAGTCTTTTCCCAAGGACTTCACTTCCCTGATGCCTGCCCAGAGTTGCGGCGATCATCGCGGAGCGGTCTGCACCTGTCGCAAGATCACGGCCTTTCAAGTCGGTCAAGTAAAACTGCAAACCATGCGGCTGATTCAGTTGCTGAAGAAACTGCGAGAGTTCTGATGCTCCGCCGCTTTCATAGGTGTGAATAGCCTCTTGAAAAGCAATGCGGTGAAGTGCCTGTGCGACATCGGGCGGATTCTTTGCGGGGAGCGCGGAGACCAGTTTGGAAATAAGCAGAAATGCACCAAATGAGAGCGTCAGAACCAGCACCGACCAGACCGCAATCCTGAATGCGATGGATTTCATTGGTGGTCATCCTTCGCAAGCATGTAACCGATGCCGCGTATGGAGCGTATCACGACGCCTGCTTCCGCGGTTTTTTTGCGAAGGCGGCTGATATGCACCTCCATGGAGCGTTCAAATGGAGTTGCCTTTCTTTGATAAAGCATGGCACAGACTTCATCGCGGGTTACCACACGTCCATTCGCTCGCACCAGTAAATCGAGGATGTCGAATTCCGTGCAAGTGATTTCAAACTGCTGCTCCCGTATCCAGGCCCGTTTGGTGGCAGGGTTCAAACGCAGGTCCGCAAGACAAAGCAGTTCAGGACTCTCTGACGCAACGATTCGGGATCGGCGCAGGACCGCGTTGATACGGGCCGCAAGTTCCTCGGGTCCGAAGGGCTTGGCGAGATAATCATCCGCTCCGGCATTCAAGCCCTGAACTCGATCCTGCATCGCTCCCCGCGCGGTGAGCATGATGACGGGAACCTGCAGACGGCGGCGCAATTGTGTCAGCACGCCAAAGCCGTCCATGCCGGGCAGCATCACGTCCAGAAGGATGAGATCGAAGTCGCTGCCGAGAGCAAGGGACAGGCCGCTCGGCCCATCGTAAGCAGTTTGAATGGAATACCCGGAACTTGCAAAGAATTCGCGGATCAATTCACACAGACGCGTGTCATCGTCAATAACAAGGATGCGTGGGGAATATGTTTTGGCCACGCTCATGAGTTCTGCTCCGTTCTCTTGTCAGAGAAATCTTAAAGATTATCGACGATATTCATTCTCATGGAACGCACCACGCAAAGCAAGCAATCCGGAGCATATTTGCAAATCTTGAGCTTCATTCAGTATCCGCCTGTCTGATACTGTTTTTGCGCAAATCCACTTTTTCAATTGAAGTATGACGTTGAACTGCGGGAATCGCAACAGATGAGCAGGAGGATGGCATTGTCACGAGCAGGCTTATTGCCCCAAGAGTCCAAAGAAAATCACGCTCTGTCGAGCATGAGGGTTTTGCTTCATTGCGTTACCATCATGGCATTGATGGTGATGCTTTCGCAGATCCTTTTCGCTGAAAACGGATCTGTGGCATTGAAGGGGAAGGTCGTTGACGGGCGCACCGGGGAAGCCGTTGCCGCAGCGGATGTGTTGGTTAACGGGACTTCCATCAAGACGCAAACGGACGAGCATGGGGATTTTGCGCTCTCCGATCTGGGAAACACGGAGTTTCAGTTGCAGGTAACCTGCGTCGGCTACGGACGCTGGCTGAAGACGGTGCATCCAGGCGCAAATACGTATGTGACTCTCTCGATATCCCTTATCCCCGAAGCGTTGTCACGCACGGATTCGGTGACTGTGACCGCAGAGCCATTCGAGACTCCAGATACCAATGCTCCCTCCGAAGTGACACTGTCGAAACAGGAAATACAGTCTCTTTCGAATGTGCTGCTGGGCGATCCGATGCGTGCCGCGCAAGCGCTTCCAGGGGTCGCCACCAATAATGATTTTGACAGCTCAATCACTGTTCGAGGAGCGGGTCCATCGCATGTGGGCGTCTATCTTGACGGTATTGAAACCACTGGCTTTCTTGACTCGGCAACATTCAATTCCGGCGGGCTCTCGGGAAACGCAAACATATCTCTCCCAGTTGTCAACGCGGACATGGTGTCGCAGATATCGTTGCTGGCTGGCGTATATCCCTCCAATTACGGCGACAGTTCGGTAGCGGTGATGAGTATGGAGACCCGCAACGGAGATTTCGACAAGACCTCGGGACGTATCCTGCTGGGCATGCTGGGCTCCTCGGCCGTGGTGGATGGTCCATTCGCGCACAAAAAGGCGTCGTGGATCCTCGCCGGGCGCACTAGTTTCGGTAGCGCACTCTCCAGCGTGATTCAAAACGTGAAGAACGGTGATTCGGATTCTTCCTCTTCCTCCAGCCCGACACCGGCAGCCGCGCCATCGGCGAATCTCTCATTGGGGTTCAACGATCTTCAGAGCAAGGGGATGTACAGGATATCTCCCACACAGGAAGTAAGTCTTTCTGCAATCTACGGTAACTTTGATCTGAACAACAACTACTCCTCAGCTTCGCTGGACAATTCTAACAATGCGCCCGACAAGTTTACTTCTCAACACTTGTTTGTGAACGCGGCATGGAAGTACACCCCGGATGCCAAGCTCATGGCGCGAGCTAACCTGTTTGGCATAGGTGGTCAGTCGAAAGACATAAATTATGAGGGAGGCGTGCTGGACAGCAGCGGGAATACCTCTTCCGGCCTGCGTGGGGATATCAGCTATCAAGCACTTCCTGACCATCTTCTCGAAGTTGGAACGTACATTCAGAATGTGCAGGGACACTCCGTATCGAACGAATTCAACGCTCAGTCGGATACTGTGCCTGTCAAAACGCTGGCGAGTTACGGGTTGAACAGGTCCGAAGAGAGCTTTTACCTGCAGGATACATGGCGCAACAGTCATGTCATTCTTACTGGCGGAACCCGAGTCGAGCATAGTGGTTTGACAGGGCAGTTGATCGGGATGCCGCAAGGCGCAATCACCTGGCTTACTGGCAGGAAGTGGACTTTCCATGCCGGCGCGGGTCTTTACTCCCAGCTTCCCACCTACGATGAGGAGTTTGGCTACTACGGCAACAACAACCTGCATGCCGAATTGTCTGCCAGCTACAACCTGAGCGTGGAGCGTGCAATGGGTGAACATGCGCGCTTTCTGGTTGAGGCGTACGACCGCCAGGACCGCAATCAGATCTTCAGCCTCAACGGTCCACGACTGTTAAACGGGCAGGTAGCGTTGCTGAGCAACCCCTATGAAAACTCACTGCATGGCTACGCACGAGGAGGGGAAATCACGCTGCAACGGCGCAGTGCGAACCGTCTTACCGGATGGGCTTCTTACGCCTACGGGAAGACGTGGTATACAGACCGGACCGACAACCTGGGCTTCGTGGGCGATTATGACCAGCGTCATACAGTGAATGTCTTTGCAAGCTACCGCATCCGGCCCACCATCAACTTTAGCACCCAGTACCGTTACGGGAGCGGCATGCCCATACCCGGCTTTTACGAATCCAGTGCGAATAACAACTTTACCGCGGTGTCTGATCGCAATACCAGCCGGCTGCCCGACTATAGCCGTATGGATCTCCGCGCCAACAAGACGTTCTCTTTTCAGCGCTTCCGGATGACTGCCTCCGGCGAAGTCCTGAACGTTACCGATCACTCCAACTACTTCTTTCTGACTCAGGACTCAATGCGTATTCAGACAGTAAGCCAGTTTGGATCGCAGGAGAAGAAGTCGATGCCGATAACTCCGGCGGTCTCGGTGTCTTTTGAGTTCTAAGCAGGCTGCCCATTTCACGGAAGAAAATCATTGGTTGAGTCCTCTCTTTTCAATTCCCCAGATAATCGTGGGAGAGAGCAGAAATCATTACTGGCCGATGGAAACCGGTTGAATCAAGAGGTATGCGAAAATGAAACAATCTCGGGCACCCTTTCTTTATGGAATTGGCGCGCTCGCTGTTCTAACAACCCTTTCATCAGGTTGCGGATCCGCAAGCAGTGCATCCACTTCGACGGCGGCAACGGCCACCACGCTGCAGTCAAGTGCTTCCACAACCACGACCGGCACCAGCATTACGCTGACCGCGGGGGTCACTCCCACAGCGGCAACGGGCACTGTCACTTTTTATAACGGCACCCTCACGTTAGGAACAGCGACATTGAGTGCAGGAACGGCAACGCTGACGACTTCGTTCAGCACCGCAGGAAGCTATTCGCTCTCAGCCAGTTATGGCGGAAGCAGTAGCTATGCCGGCAGCTCGTCGTCCGCCGTTTCCCTCACTGTGACATCCAGTTCGGGAAGCAGCAATACGGCTATTACTGGGACTGTCGTCAGTGTCGATACGGCGGGTGGAACATTCGTCATGAACACATCGAGCGGCGACATCACGGTGGACACTACCTCGGGAGGAACAGCCTTTCTAGCAATTTCAAACACCACGGTCGCAGCGTCGGCAGCGGTGGGAGGATATGCCGGGGCGTTTGGGAGTGTTGCGAATGGCGTGCTGACTGCTTCGCAAGTGGCTTTTGTTCCTGTCCCTCCCGCCAGCCTGGTTGCGAATGGAGACCTCGACACATCCTACGTCGAGCAAATGACCACGGGGTGGGTCTACGCTGGCCAGATTACATCCATTACCAACGGAATGTTATATGTCAGCACCTCTTCCGGAACAATGGAGATAGACCCTTCGAGCGCTACAACGGTTACGCTGACCTCAAGCGTGAGTATTAGTGCTCTGACCGTAGGTGAAACGGTCACTGTGAATGGTCCCGAAGTCTCCGCGACGGAATACACGGGCCATATGGTGGTGATCGGGACGATCTCCCCACCCATGTATTTGCCCAGCATGTTTTGAAGTATAGGCACGCAGCAGTCTTTCACGCGCTGCAAGTGCAACTGCAGAGTCTCTGCCCGGTTGCATTTTCAAAAAACTCCTCCCCAAAACGCATGAGGTTCTTGAAATGAAACGAAATCCGCTCATTCTCTTGGTAGTCTGTTCTGTGTTTTGCATGGCAGCGATGCAGTTGACCGGTTGTGGATCGTCAAGTAGCAGCAGTACATCTTCCACGGATACGGCCACGACAACTACGCTTAAGTCCTCCGCATCCAGCACCACAACCGGTGCCAGCATTACGTTGACAGCCACGGTATCAGCTTCCGCGGCAACCGGAACGGTAACCTTTTATAACGGAACTACCTCGCTTGGCTCGGGCACGCTGAGTTCAGGTGTTGCGACGCTCAGCACTTCGTTCAGCACCGCAGGCACTGATTCGATCACGGCTACCTACGGCGGCGACTCCAACTATGCTGCCAGCACTTCCAGTGCGATTTCACTGACTGTGACCTCTTCCGGTTCCACCTCGACAACAATCTCAATGATTGCCATCCCGGCAGGAACGTTTTTCGACGGCGTCTCTTATATGACAATCTCGGCTGCGTTCAATATGAGCGAGTATCCCATTACTCAAGCCCAGTACAAAGCTGTCATGGGAACGAACCCCAGCGCAGCCGGTTCGGGCAGCTCAAATCCAGTTGATAGCGTCTCCTGGTACGAAGCGCTGGTCTTCTGCAACACATTGAGCATTGCCGATGGACTTACTCCGGTTTACTCCATCAACGGCTCAACTACTCCCAGCGTATGGGGGACGGTGCCAAGCTCCGCGGATATGACCTGGGACGAAGTGACTATGCTATCGGGTGCCAATGGGTATCGCCTGCCGACGACCTCCGAGTATTTATGGGCTTCGATGGGCGGGCTGCAGGACGGGCTCAGCAGTGATATTGTGGCGAACTCAACCTATGGCAGCGTGAATCAGAGCGGCTACCTGAAGGGATATGCCGGCAGTACCGAGGCCAGCGGCGGTCAAACCAATATTGCGAACTATTGCTGGGAGACAAACAACTCCAGCGGTACGACCCAACCCGTGGGCCAGAAAAATCCGAATGAGTTGGGCCTTTACGACATGTGCGGAAACGTGTCGGAGTGGACATGGGACTACTACTGGGGGATTGAACAGGGCGCTCAGGTAGGCGGTGGCACAGCGTCCATCGTAATCCCGTTCCCCTCGACACCTGAAACGGATTACACCGGCCTCGCAGTAGGAACCGGGAAATGGCGCTGGCTGCTGGGCGGCAGCTATGATGAAGATGCTGCTGGAAACTATGTGATCCTGCCGCAGGGTGTTCTTAATTCCAGCGGCATTCTTGAGTATGTCGATGCCTTCAACCCCAGCAATGTTCAGTCCACGCACGGTTTTCGTGTCGTGAAAGGCGGAGTGTTCTAGAGCGGCTCCAAAAGAACCATTCCCAGGTTGAAACTGTCTCAGGCCGCTACTCGCCGGGGATCGCGCCGACTTGAGAGTATGGCTCCCAGGTACACCTATTCTGGAACCGTTATTCAGCGAATTTGGGAGCGGGCAACTCGGCGAGGGTTGGCGAGTTGACGCTCCCGTGGCCGCATTGGATAGCTTCAGGAAGTCTATTCATCCGCATCGGATTCAATTGTCAAATAGCCCGGTGTGTGTTGATGGAAGATGCTACGAAACGAGGATGCATATGATCAGACGATCACGAGTTTGTTGGGGGAAGAATCTTATCCCTGGTTTGATGATGTTGGCGATGCTAACTGGAATGCTTCAGGCCCAGCAGAAGGGACATGATGGTCCGCCTCCGAATGGTTCAGGCGGGATGTCGTTGAAACATGAACCCAATCTAGACCACCAGGTTGCTTGGCTTACCGGAATGCTTTCCTTGTCAAGCGAGCAACAGGCGAAGTTGAGAGAGGTCATGCGTGAGCACAACCAAAGAATGGATAAGCTCTTCCGAGAGAAAACGGGCGTTTCCTCCCAGGCACAGAACCAGCCTCCGAACCGCGAAGCCATGCACTCGATGCATGATGCATTCAAGGCAATTCAGGTGGATACATATGCAAAGATCAATGTGTTGCTCAACGACAATCAAAAGGCGATTTTTGCGGCTTGGCAGAAGAAGCAGGCGAGACCGTTGGGACACCCGGACGACATGCCTCCGCCCTTGGATGGCACCGATGATTCTCATGCAAAATAGGGGAGTATTCCTTCGGCGGTGGAGAACCAGTTCATTGTGAAGGTTTGCATGAGGTATGAGCGATCTTCATCGCAAGAAACAGGCTCAAATCAGCGAAGTGCGGGTTCGCGCAAACTCGATGCACGAGGCACAAGGCGAGGCTGTAGCAATTCGCTGCACGGGCGAAGAGGTGTCTTGTTTTGCACGAGTTTGAGAGCCAAGTTCGCGGCGTGATGGCCGATGGCTTGGTTGTCCTGGTCCACCGAAGAGAGCGGCACACGCAGAAAATCGGAATAGGAGAGATTGCTCCGGCGCTTATATTGAAACAAATGAAACGCAAAGAGGGGAATACCTGGATGCTCAGGTACAGCACCACAGCGGCGTACGGAGCCAGAGTCGAAGCCAATCCTTTATGCGTTGGACTCGTTCGGGATTTCCCGCGCGAAAGTAATGCATGGCGCGAAGTGGATCGGCTGGGCCTTCTTGTCAAGATCAACTGTGATTCTGAGCAAGCAGGTCCGATTTGCTTCGATGCTTTGGCTGAGTCTTAACTTCTGACCGATTATGGAGAAGACGCCGGTCGGCCTGAATCAGTCAATAGCGTTCCCATCGTGGATCACTATGTCAGGGACTACCTCATTGCCCGATGGGGCAATGAACTGGCTGAGAACATCAAAACGCTTGCTATCCAGAAGTGGTTGAAGACTGTGCACAAGGAAAACGAACTTGCATGGACGACCGTCTCCAAGATTCGCATCCTCATGAGCCGGGTTTATGCGGTCGGCATCATTCATGAAAAGATCGCTAAGAATCCGGTTAGAACGTTGAAATCCCTTCAACATCTACGTACAAGGCCATCCTGATCACTCCGGCTCAGTCCCTGGCCATACTTGTCGAAGGCAGAGTTGGAACCCGGAGCAGAGATACCTCCGAAGCGGTGATAGCCGGGTGTTCTATTGAGAATATTGTGTCTCAAAAATGTTGCGGTAGCCATTCAGAATCGGTTGAAGTGGTGTTTTTCTAGCACCGGAAGAATCTGACTGGCCGCAAGAATCTTGAGTTTCAATTCAAATTGAAGTCCCAGAACTTTTGCGGAGTCTACAGTGGTCCCGGGAATGGTGTACCTACCGAAGCCGCCGCCGAAGTTCCCGCCGTGTTGCCCGCCGTCACATCGTAATTACCACTTCACACTGTTTCCCGTTTAATACTCTCAGTGAGCTTGTTGCGCCTACTGTTTTGAAATCAAAAAAGATTGTTTGACGATCGCAGCTTCTTTCACCTTGGGTTCGATATTGCGTCCCCACTGCCATGCGGCTACCGTTACCGAGACGGGAAAGCGGGTATTCGGTGGAATTGAGGTCAATATTAGACGGTGATCTTCAACGTAAGCAGGTCCTGCGACAACATAAAACGAAACCGGAAGTCCAGAGTCTGAATGGGCTACCAGTTGGACTTCATGCTGCGTATAGAGAATGTCCTTCAATAGAGCAAACTCAATTATTTGAGCCATTCCTTCGCGGTTGTGCTGCAGTTTGATTGCGAGAGGTTGAACGGAGGCACGGATTTCGTCGGTTCCACGCAGACGAGCATCGAGATATATGGCTTGCTGTGGGAAGGAGCGGTCCAGCGATATCTGAAAGCGATCATTCCCCAGAGGGCGTACTGCGCCGGAAAGCCATTCGATTTCCGGAGTTTGGTTGGAATTAGCAAGAGATTCTCCGGCACCGACGAAATTGGAGGGAATCTTGTCCAACGCCTGACTGCGCAGTGAAAACGAGATGCCATCAGCTTCCATCTCAGGAGAAATACTAGAGATTCCATTGAAGTCAAAGGGCACCGGTTGTCCGTTTGAGCTGAGAAAGCCAGGAATCTGGCTTTTAGCCATCCAATTGATGGTTGCAATCTTCAGTGCATCTTCGGCGCTCTTTCGATCCGGGAACCAAGGCAGGCTCCGTTCCTTTAGCGAAGAAAGGTCAGTTGATTGAATAAGTGCTTGCTCGTGGTTAGGCAAGGGAAGGTTTGCCAAAAACCCCGTCTTCTGCACAAACACTGTTTGGAGTGAAGAAGAAATTTGTGGAAGACGCATCCTTGTGATCTGGTCGATGTAGTTTTCGACATAGGAAATCAGGCGCTGTGACAGGTCGAAATGTCCGCTTCCTCCATCAATCACGAGTGAAAGAGGCCATTCTGGATGCGCCTTGCGTTCGTCCAGAGCGTGTTCGTAGAAGGAGACATCGCGCCAGTGCGTGCGGATGTCTGTCTTGTCTTGAGACCATTCCTGAGCGGTGCCGAAGATCACAAGCGCAGGCACATTACGATCATGCGGGGGAAGATGGGGATTTTTAAGCCATATCCCAGCGATGCATCGCTGCGGGGCCGCATCTACAAGCGCATCAACGAAAAGCAGGTGTCCTGATTCTCCAATCGGTATCCACGGAACCGTAGCAACCTCCGGATAGCCCGAATTACTGGCCAGTCCATTCAGCAGTTCCTGCAGGAACTGCACCACATCTTCATTTTCATTTTTGCTTCGAAAATACATTACGGTGGGGCTAGTCCAAACGATTCCCAGTGAATTGCGTTCGGCCATACTGCGGAATTCATGATCCGTGGCAAGTTTCTGCTCAGGCACATTGGTTCCCATGACAATTAGGCCGTGTAGCTTCTGGCAATGCACTGGAATCCACAAATAGGCCGTAGCATTGGTGCTCTGTCCATCGGTCCAAGTATGACTTCCGCTCTGCATGAACTGGAAAACCTGGTCTTCCGGTGAATCAACGGATGGAGGCATAGCGTTCGCTGACAAAGGAGAGGAAAAATAGAAGAGGACCAAAGAACAGAAAAGGCCTAGAATCGCGGACGATGAGACGATCTGCAGGCGCATAGTTTTCACAATATTCTCCTCATGGAAAAGGGTGCTATGGAATGGTTTGCAGATCGACATTGATTGAGAGTCCAATGCAGTTACTTCGTGTCTACCTTGCAAACGATGAAGTCTGCCAACGATCATGATGTGACGAACTTGCTGATCATGGTTTCATAACGCACTCAAAAGGAAAGTATCTGTTGATGCGTCAACACAGTGGCACATTCAGCATGTTCACCTGCATACCTTCTGAGTCAGACAACTCGATGCATCATTTCGCATGGAGATGAAGACCATTTCAGACAGAGATTGGCGTAAGGAAATCAATGGCTTCGGAATGTGACGGATTCCTTTCACGATAGTCCTGTTGCTATGCGGTGAGGAAAATGACTCCGTGCCGGTCAAGCATTTCCCGGGAAGTGTCCTGAATTCCTGAATCAGTGATTATCAAATCCACATCGTTCAACTCTGCGACATGGTTCATGGCATTGCGTCCAAACTTCGTGTGGTCAGCAACAATGATGATGCGATGGGCAACTTGCAGCATGATGCGAATCGACTCCATGACAAGTGCGCTGTTGTCACTCAATCCTCGGTCACTGATTCCCATGATGCCGAGAATTGCAACATCGGCGTGGATTGTTCGCAACATGCGCTCGCAAATTGGACCGAGTTGGATACCGAGGCGCGGATAGAGGTATCCGCCTGTTAGTGTCACCTCGGTCTGTTTGCAATCCCAAAACACCTGCGCAACAGGAATCGAATTCGTGATGATCTGAATAGAACGATCGAAAAGCACGCGCGCTACTTCGGTGACAGTCGATCCACCAGACAGGATCACTGTTTCTCCCTCTCGGACTTGAGCCGCAGCGAGACGCCCAATTCTAGACTTTTCTTCATGGCAGCTTTCAGAAAGTTGTTTGTAGTCAAGCGACTCGTCCCGAACCAACCTTGATATGGCGCCGCCATGTACTTTTCGAATGTTGCCCGATCGATCCAATTCGATCAAATCCCGGCGAATTGTCGCCTTCGAAGAGTCAAGCTTCTGACAGAGTTCCTCCAGGCTGATAAAGTCCTGTTTCTTTAGCAACTCGACAATGTGAATATGGCGCTCGGTTTGCTTCATGCAGTGAAGCATAACAAAGATGCATTGGGTTTGATGAGTGTTCCTGATCGAGAATGATCGGATTGTTCAAAACTATGGTCGGTTATATGTGGCACATGGACGTTATCTTTTGCATAGGCAGCCTTGAAATACCCATCCGTTGCAGAATGCGAGCGAACGGTGTCATGGCGATGAAAGAAACGCGTCAGATTCTTTCATGAGTTGGTAAACGCACCCTAGGGATATTCGAATGAAAACAAGCATCAGTGCCGAGACGGAAAATATCGGTCGACTGCGTACGGCAGTTGAGCGGGCGGTAAAGCAGCACTTTCAGATAAGCTCCGGTATGGAAGATGTGGCCGGTGTAATTGCGGGGTTGTCCCCTCTTGAACTCTTTGAAAGCACGCCTGTCAATCAATTGAAATCTGAAATTGTTGCGGCAGGGAAAAAACTGTGGCAGCGGGAATATGTTGACGGAAATGGCGGCAATATATCGGCGCGCATCACTGACAACTTGGTACTGTGTACTCCGACTCTTTGCAGTAAGGGAGAACTCCGTGCAGACCAATTGTCTATCGTTGACCTGGATAATCGTCGGATCTTTGGACTTCGTCCCCATACGAGTGAAATCCTTCTTCATCTAGAGATTTACAAAACGGTGCCAGAAGCGCGTGCGGTGATTCATTGCCACCCACCCCATGCGACTGCACATGCGGTTGCGCAGGTCATTCCTCAGGGAAACTTGATTCCAGAACAAGAAGTGTTTGTGGGACCGGTTGCTCTGGCAAAATACGAGACGCCCGGCACACCTGAATTCGCGCGGACCGTTGTTCCGTTTGTGAAACAACATAATACAGTGCTATTGGCAAATCATGGCATAGTCTGCTGGGCCGACACTGTTTCGCACGCGGAGTGGTATGTAGAGGTTATCGAAACCTATTGCAAGACCTTGATGATTGCAAAACAACTGCGTCCAGATCTTCCCGAAATTCCGGCAGACAAGATTGCAGATCTACTGGCAATCAAAAAGCGTCTGGGCCTGCCTGATGCGCGAATTCAACTCATCGACAATTCAATCCCGAGTCCGCGCGAGGGGGAAGACTGTGCAGCAATCGTTCCCGACCAGATGCATCAGTTGATTGATGCGATTACGCTTTCAGTTCTGCGTGAAATGGGAGAGTGAATGTGAAGGCACGCAGAGAGTACATAGCCGTGGATCTGGGTGCATCGAATGGCCGCGTCATAGTCGGGGCATGGAGTGGCGAAACTATACAACTGCGGGAGGTGCACCGGTTCGCGAATGGTGGTGTCCGTGCTGATGATTCCATCTTCTGGGATGCACAAGGGATTTGGTCAGGAATTCTCGATGGTCTGAAACTGTACAGTTCCGAAAACTCTACTACACCAGTAGGTATTGGCGTTGATGCCTGGGGTGTGGATTATGGACTGCTCGACGATCAGGGAAAGTTACTTGGGAATCCCCATCATTACCGGGATCCACGCACGCATGGAGTGATGGAAAGGGTAGATGCCTCGTATAATGCGCGCTCTTTCTATCAGCTTTTGGGCGTTCAGCCCATGGGGATTAACACCATCTATCAGTTGATCGCCATGCGCGAAAAACTCGATCAGGAATATGACAAAGCCAGCCGGCTTTTGATGATTCCTGATCTGTTTCAATACTTTCTCAGCGGCGAGATTTGTTCCGAGTTTTCGGAAGCCACAACAACACAACTCTTCGATACGCTTTCTGGCAGTTGGTCGTATGAACTGCTTGAGATGTTTAATCTGCGTGCAGATATTATGGTCCCGGTATGCAAGCCGGGAACGCGGCTGGGCATGTTGCGGGATGAGGTGTGGATGCCAAGCGGTTATTCGGCATCGTTCCCTGCGATTGCAGTTGCTTCTCATGACACCGCGAGTGCAGTTGCGGCCATTCCGGCAATGGACAGTGAAAGCGCCTTTTTAAGTTGTGGAACCTGGAGTCTTCTTGGGATATGCACCGAGAAGCCAATCATCAATCAAATGGCTTTTGATATTGGGCTAACCAATGAAGGTGCTGCGAATGGCGGTTATCTGGCGATTCGCAATTTGACGGGCTTATGGATTCTGCAGGAGTGCGTCAGGGAGTGGAAAGAATCCGGCAAGGGGTATACATGGGAGAAGTTGGCCGAGGGGGCGTCGAGGGAGAGGCCACTGGTTAGCTTGATTGATACTGAAGACCCCATCTTCCAGAGCCCAGGCAGCATGATCGAAGCCATTTCTGGATGGTGCCGTGATACGGGACAAGAGGTTTCTCTATCTGAGGCTGCACTTGTTCGCTGCATTCTGGAGAGTCTCGCACTGAAATATTCCAGGTCACTGGATGAGTTGCAATTTGCGGTGCAAAGACCGCTCTCGATCCTGCGTATGGTTGGAGGCGGAGTTCAAAACAAGTTATTGTGCCAAATGACAGCAGATGCCTGCCAACGAATGGTGGTTGCAGGGCCCGTGGAGGCAGCAGCTCTTGGCAATGTGCTGGTGCAAATGGTTGCTTGCGGAGATCTTGACAATCTTGCGCAAGGGGATGAAGTCATTCAGAAAAGCGAAGTGTTCCAAAGGTTTGCACCGCAAGGCGGTGTTAAGCAGCAGTGGTGGGATGCAGCAGAGCGCCTGGATAAAATCATACGCTCACGCAGTGCTCATGCCACAGAACAACAGTAGCCAACTCACCCAATAGGGATGCAGGGAGAAGCGATGTCGACCTATGTACTGCCAGAACTTGAAGCACCAGTGATGTGTGCACCTGATGAAGTGATTCTTGTGGCCAACGGGGATTTGCGCCACTCGGCAAACAAAGTATGCTGGCCTGCCCAGTCGGAAATGGAGCGCAAGCTCTCCGAGGCATTTGCAGCAGAAGGAATATGCGTGCGTCGCGCGCATGCTTATGATGAATCTCTCCAGCATGGATTCATCTATAGCCAGCGTATGGGCATGGATGTTTTTGCGAACATTCACCCAGATGCCCCAATTGTCATTGCAGAATCAGTTTGGCAGTATAGCAGCCACTTGTTAGCGGGACTATTCTCGCATCGCGGTCCAATTCTGACAGTAGCAAACTGGTCTGGACAGTGGCCGGGCCTGGTTGGAATGCTGAATCTGAATGGCTGTTTACGGAAGGCTGGGATTCCATATAGCACTCTGTGGAGCGTAGATTTCAAAGACGAATCGTTTCTGACAGGATTGCGCGAGTGGATCAAAGATAAGGTTGTCACGCACGATCAGTCTCACGTTCAAGCGTTCGTCTCCGATGACGTGAACAAATCGGAACGTCAACTTGGCAAACTCCTTGCTGCGCAAATTCGGCAGAATAAGGCCATCATGGGAGTATTCGATGAAGGCTGTATGGGGATGTATAACGCCATTCTAGAAGATGGTCTGATTAATCCCACGGGAATTTATAAAGAGCGCCTCAGTCAGTCCTCCTTGTACGCTGCAATGCTGACAGTCAGAGATGATGAAGCGCAAGAGATCCGTAAATGGCTGGATGATCAAGGCATTCGATTTGTGACCGGTACCTGCGAAGAGACGGATCTTACAGACGCACAGATTCTCGCTCAATGCAAAATGTATATTGCCGCCGTTCGAATCGCAGATGAGTTTGGCTGTGATGCAATCGGAATCCAGTATCAACAGGGTCTGAAGGATCTTGCCCCGGCATCTGATCTGGTTGAAGGTCTTCTCAACAACGTCCAACGCCCTCCTGTATATAGCACGAGTGGTCGGGAGTTGTTCCCGGGTAAAGCCTTGCCTCATTTCAACGAAGCAGATGAATGCGTTGGCGTCGATTCAATCATCACCAACAGGGTATGGACTGCCATGGGAATGGATCCAGCAACTACCCTGCACGATGTTCGTTGGGGTGAGCATTACAAGGGAACAAGCAGCCTGGGTGAAATCGACGAATTCGTATGGCTCTTTCAAATATCGGGCGCGGTGCCAGCCTCACATCTGGAAGGTGGGTATGCAGGTGCTGTGAGTGAACGTCAGCCTGGTATGTATTTCCGTCTGGGCGGTGGCACCTTGAAAGGTGTTTGCAAAGGCGGGGAAGTTGTCTGGAGCCGCGTGTTTATTGAAGACGGAATTCTGCAAGCAGATCTGGGAAGGGCTACTGCGGTGCTTTTGCCTGCGGAAGAGACTCAGCGGCGGTGGAAAGAAGTGACGCAGCAGTGGCCGGTAATGCATGTGTTGCTGAAGGGAGTTACGCAAGAGCAGTTCATGGTCCGTCATCCATCCAACCATGTCAATGTCGCGTACGCGCCGGACAGTGAAACCGCAGACCGTGCTCTAGCCGCCAAGGCAGTAATGATGAGTGGGATGGGGATCCAGGTAAATCTCTGCGGCGTATAGCAGAGACATCATACATGGGAAGTATGTTCAGACCAAGTGATGATCCGGCTTGCTGATAAGAATGCAAGCCGGATAATCATGTCAAGTTCAAGAGGTAGGTATCAATGCAAACATCCATGCATCTCTCAGCACCCCAAAATACGGATGCCCCCCTGATCCGGGCTGGTGCGATGGTCCCTTTCATTCTCGTCACTTCTCTCTTCTTTCTCTGGGCAATGCCCAACAATCTGAACGATGTATTGATCCGCCAGTTCATGAAGTCGTTCCAGATTACTCGCTTTCAAGCTGGTCTCGTGCAGTCGGCTTTCTACTTGGGTTATTTCATCCTGGCAACCCCGGCGGCTCTACTGATGCGCCGCTTTGGCTACAAGTCAGGTGTTCTCTCCGGACTGTTATTGCTTGGGGGAGGATGCATCCTATTTTGGCCCGCAGCGTTGATCGGCAAGTATTCCTTCTTTTTGTTTGCACTATTTGTCATTGCGAGTGGTCTTTCATGTCTGGAAACTGCTGCGAACCCATTCATCGCGCAGTTAGGCGACCCAGAAAATGCCGCACGACGTTTGAATATATCACAGGCGTTCAATCCGCTCGGCGCAATCAGTGGCGCTTTGGTCGGCACCATGTTCATCTTCTCTGGAGTTGAACTGACACCCGCTCAAGTCCGGACGGCGCAACTCAATCATACCTATGATGCCTATTTGCGGTCGGAGACACTTCGTGTTGTTATGCCATATCTGGTAATCGGCGTTCTGGCGATCTTGCTCGGATGTGTCATCTGGAAAACACGTTTTCCAGCAGTTGCAGTGGAAAGTATCTTGGGTAATGTAGACCTGCCCATGAATACGGGATTCCGGGATTTGCTCAGGTATCCGCATTTCATGCTGGCTATTGTGGCTCAATTCATGTATGTGGGTGCTCAAGTCGGAACCTGGAGTTACTTTATTCAGTATGTGCAGGACTTTGTCCATAGTCCTGAGAAAACTGCAGGATACTTCTTAACCGGGACCCTGGTAAGTTTTGGTGTTGGACGCTTCGCTTCGTCTGTGATTATGCGCTACGTGCGGCCAGACAGGCTGATGGCTGCTTATGCACTCGCAAATGTTCTTCTGATCCTCGTAGGTGTAGTGATGCCGGGCTGGGTAGGATTATGGGCAATTTTCTTGTCGAGTTTCTTTATGTCTGTGATGTATCCAACGATATTTGCTCTGGGGCTGGATGGTCTTGGCGAAAATGTCAAAATCGGTGCATCTTTGCTGGTAATGGCGATCATTGGCGGAGCCGTGCTGACACCTGCCATGGGATTGATTTCTCAGTGGGTTGGAAGCATCGCCATCGCCTATCTGATCCCTATGATTGGTTATGTGTTTGTCTTTATCTACGCTGCATGGGGATGCCATCTGCTTCCACTTGATGGGCGTAGATAAACAACAGAAAACACTCAGAAAAAGAGAGGAAGTGATATGTCGTTTACGCTTGCCATGCCGCAAATTGCCATCTCGGGTGTTGGAGCACTGGAAGATGCAATCGAATTGATTGCTTCGCGAGGGATCCGCAGTGTGCTTCTTGTGACGGATGAATTTCTTTTGCGTCAAAATGGAACAAAGAAACTACGTGCACTTCTTGAAGCGAAGAAAGTGCAGTGCCACGTCTTTAGTGATATTGAACCCAACCCAACAGTCCATACCGTGGAAGCAGCGTATTCCTCTTATGAGTGCCATCGCCCCTCCGCATTGATTGCCCTGGGTGGTGGCAGTGTGATCGACACCGCAAAGGCTGTTCGAATTCTATCGGCTAACCAAGGCCCAATCAGCAATTACGAAGGGGTGCACCATGAATTGAAGCCTGGTGTATATATGGTAGCGATCAGCACTACATCCGGGACGGCAGCCGAAGTAACCAGTAATGCTGTTATCACAGATCCGGTACGCAGGGTAAAAATGGTGATGATCAGCCATTCGATCCTTCCCGATGTTGCAGTGAACGATCCATCCATTCTGGTTACCATGCCTAAAGGAATTACTGCGGCGACAGGGATGGATGCCATGACCCATGCAGTTGAAGCCTATGTGTCTAGAGGAGCACATCCACTCACAGATCATTCGGCACTTGAGGCGATCCGTATCATCAACAAGTGGCTACCAGTCGCATGTGATAATGGCGGGGATATCACTGCACGGGAAATGATGGCGCATGGTCAATATTTGGCCGGAATGGCTTTCAATAGCGCGGGTCTGGGGTGTGTACATTCTCTGGCTCACCAACCCGGAGCGACACATGATCTTCCGCATGGGGTCTGCAATGCGATATTACTTCCTGTTGTTGCTGAATTCAATCGATGCGCTGCGCCAGAACGTTTTGCCAGAATCGCTGAGGCGATGGGCGTAGATATTCAAGGCATGTCTGAAGAGCAGGCTTCGCGAGAAGCAATAAAGGCAATTCGCGATTTGTCAGCAAAAGTTGGCATTCCAGAAAGGCTCGGCGACTTTGCTATCTCTGCGGAGGCGATAGAGAATTGGATTGAGCCTGCATTGAAAGACCCGTGTACCAGCGGAAATCCCCGATCAATATATGAGGATGATGTTCGTTTACTGTACATGCAGGCTATCTGAGCAATCAAGGGAGGAAATTAGCTAGATCATGCAGATGGATGATGGACCAGTTTGCAAATCACCTGTCGTTCTTGCTCGTGAGGACGTCAGGTGATTTGCTCACAAGGGGCTCATATCTATGGAATGTCGATGCATAATCGAAAAGTGCATGAGAACGAGTGTATATGTCGATAGAAAGTAGGTAAGATATTGAAGCAACATGGAGGTATGCGTAGCCATGCAATTGGTGTATAAAAAGTGTCGGTTGGTATCAATTGCTCTCATCCTGAATGCCCTGTTGTTCGTATGCGGGTTAACCGATGCAGGAGCATTGACTCCAATGGGATCGGAACTGTCATGGCATCAATATGAGTCTCTGCTTTCTGCTCACGATGTGATCTGGAATCAGCCTGGCCATGGTGCGGTAGATTCCATGCCGCTTGGAAACGGAGATATTGGCTTAAATCTTTGGACGGAAGAAAATGGATCCCTGGATTTCTATTTGAGCAAATCGGACGCATGGAGCGAAGAACCGAATGGCGCTCTCGGACTCATGAAGTATGGTGGAGTTCGTGTTTGTATTTCTGGAAAGAGATCATGGAACCCGAAAAGCTTTCAACAAAAACTACATTTGGCGCAAGCAGAAATTGAAGTCAATGACGAAGAAGTGCATGTTGTGGTTTGGGTGGAAGCGGAACATCCAGTGGTTCATGTATCAGTACAGTCTGTTGATCCCGTCACAGTTCAGGTATCGTTGTTGAACTGGAGAACGGAGAAGACCGGAAAGATTTCGCCTGATATTGTGCTGCCACACAAGGAAGGCGAGATTGTTTGGTACCATCAAGATTCTGCTGAAGGGGATCCTAATCTAACTGGTCAGTCCTTTGGTGCAACCATAAAGGGCCCGGGTATGAAGGGTGAAGGCAGGGAACTGGTTTCGTCACAGGCAGTCAGATCGCATGAGATTCTGGTCTTTCCGCTTACGGTCAAGGCTGGGCAAGGAACGAATTGGGTCGATGCAGAAGAACAACTGGTTGTTCAAGAAGAGAAGCGACTGCGGCAGTCCGATGCTTGGAGTGACCACCTGAAATGGTGGCAGAAATTCTGGCAACGTGGTTGGATCCTGATTGATGGGGACCGAGATGCTGCATCGGTGACATCGGGCTACATTCTGCAACGATTTATCTCTGCGTCTGCAGGCAGAGGTGCGCATGCAATCAAATTCAATGGATCCTTGTTTGTTGTGGACAATCCTTCCGTATTGTTGGGTAATGATACGAACAAACAGCCGATCTACGGCGCTGTGACTGCGGATTATCGCGGTTGGGGAGGACGGTACTGGTTTCAAAATACCCGGCCCATCTATTGGCCGATGTTGGCTCAGGGTGATTTTGACATGATGCTGCCACTGTTTCGGCAGTATCGGGAGATGTTGGACAGTAATCGCAAACAGGTTCACGAATATTACCATCATGATGGGGCCTATTTTGCAGAAACCTCGCCATTCTGGGGCGGGTTGAGGTATCTTCCACCTGATAAACCCGGGGCTTATACAGATTTCTATTTCACACCCATATTGGAGTTGAGCATGATGATGCTTGATTACTATGAGTATACGAGAGACGAACAATTTGCACGGGATACAATGATGCCTGTTGCAACTCAAGGAATCACATTCTTTGATCAACACTTTGGCCGCGATGCGGATGGCAAATTGCTATTGGATCCGGACAATTCAATCGAAATGTTCTGGAAGGTGCATGATCCTGCGCCTGATATAGCCGGCCTTCAGGCTCTATTGCGTCGACTATCGGGGCTTCCTGAAAATCTGAGTACGCTTGAGCAACGGGTGCAATGGAAGCGTCTCGCAGCGGAACTTCCACCATTGCCGTCAGGCAACAAAAATGGCAGGGAAGTGCTTTTGCCTTATTCAGGGCCACAGAATCAGAGTCCTCATAATTCGGAGAATCCAGAGCTGTATGCGATTTATCCATTTCGCTTGTATGGTGTTCACAAGCCAGGCTTGGAGATTGCCCGCAATACTTTCGCGTCACGATCGATTCAAACTACAGGATGCTGGGTACAGGACCCTGTTCAGGCTGCCTACCTTGGCCTGAGTACAATTGCGAAAAACGATGTGATATTTAATTTCAATCGCAAGGATCCACATTTGAAGTTTCCAGCATTCTGGGATAAAGGGCATGACTACGCCCCAGATGAAGACAACGGCGGCAATGCGCAACTGGCACTGCAGAAGATGTTGATGCAATCGGATGAGGGAAAGATCTGGCTTCTTCCTGCCTGGCCAACGGAGTGGAATGCTGATTTCAAATTGCACGCGCCTGACAATACAACCGTGGAAGGCCGCGTTGAGAATGGAAAGATTGTTCGCCTAGTCGTAATGCCAGAAAGTCGAATGAAAGACGTGGTTTTACCTGAAGGAGTGACAAAGTGAAGCGTTTTCTGTATTTGTTCGCAGTAGTAGTGAATTGTCTTGCCTTGAATGGATTGCAGGCTCAAATCAGGATGCCAGCAATTCTCAGCGACCACATGGTACTTCAGGCGAATATGTCTGTGCCCATCTGGGGAATGGCCATGCCAAATGGCAAGGTGACCGTTTCCTTTGCAGGGCAAGAAGCAAGTGCTGTTGTGGACGCGCAAGGATATTGGCGTCTGGGTTTGAAGCCAATGGCGGCTTCCGAAGTGGGTCGGAACATGATTCTTTTCGAAACCACGACTTCCGGTGGAAAGAATCAGGTGCAGATCGAAGACGTTGTTGTTGGTCAGGTCTGGCTTGCTGGCGGACAATCGAATATGGCATTTCCGGTCAGTTCGATGGAAGGCAAGGAGTCGGTTCTACAGCGGGCTGACAATGCACAATTGCGTCTTTTTCATGTAACGCACATGACTGCGGCTGAGCCTGTGGGCTTGCGCCCTGGAGAGGTATCTGGGGATTTGGAAGGCAAATGGGTTCTGGCAAGCGAGAAGACTGTGGCATCGTTTTCTGCGGTTGCATATCTGTTCGGCGAAGAGCTGCAGAGGGCGCTTCATCAGCCTGTGGGGATGATCTCATCGAATTGGGGAGGTACACCGATCAAAACCTGGATGAGCCAGACAGCTTTCACGCAGAATCCCAATCTTCATAGTTACATCGAGGAGTATCAAAAAGCGCTTGTGGTCCATCGTAAACTGATCAGTGATCCGAGTAGCGACGAGGCGTACAAGGCAGCAGAAAAGCTGTGGCAACAGGATGTCGGGAAAAATCTTGATGCGGAAAACAAAGCCTGGAATGAGAAAAAACTGAATGGTGTTGATCCGGGTCCAAAGCCAAAACCAAGTCGTCCAGAACCACAAAATCCTGATCCGACAGGGGTTCCACTAGGCGGTTATCGTCCTTCGACACCATCGATTAGTTGGAATGCAATGTTAGCTCCCATGGTCCCATTTGCAGTCAGAGGTGCCCTTTGGTATCAGGGGGAGGCGAACGTCAGCGGGTACCGTGAGTATGGAGAAATGCTTCGCGCCATGGTGAGCAATTGGCGTAGCTTGTGGGGCGAACCGGAGATGGAGTTTCTGTGTGTCCAGTTGCCGATGAATGGGCCGAACGGTGGCAAGCGCGAGTTGGCTCATCTTCGCGAGCAGCAGGCCTCGGTTCTGCAGTTGCCTCATACTGCCTTGGCTGTGGCTTTCGATGTAGGCAATCCAAATGATGTTCATCCTGCCAGCAAGATCGATATTGGTCATCGACTGGCGCTGATTGCGCTTGGCAAGGTGTATGGCAAACAAGTGGCCTATACCAATCCAACGATGCAGTCAGTGAACAGGGAAGGCGGGAAGATTCGCGTCAATTTCACTTCAGTAAATGGAAAATTGATGATCGGAAAAGCACCTTGGCTGGCCAAAGGTGCTAAAGCTATTCCCACAGACAGGCTTGAGGGCTTTGAATTGGCGGGATCCAATCAAAAATATTACCCGGCGGAAGCTCACATTGAAGGGAATTCCGTGATCGTCTCGGCGCAAGATGTTCCAGAACCGGTGGACATTCGATATGCATTTGATGCATCACCGGAAGCAAATCTGTACGACGAGGCGGGGATGCCCGCGGCTCCATTTCGGACAGATCGAATCGATAATTAGCTCAAAGCGGAGGGCCTTTCATTGGAGAGGCTCTCCGGCTTGGAGGAAGAAAGGCATTGTTTTTACAACTCATCCAATCCGATTCAGGATACTTGAATATCGTATATTATCAATTGCTTACACTTGGCTTGTTCTCTGGATATTCCTTGCGTGCTTGGGTAAAGGTATTCCTGTCCCTTAGGACAATCCGGAGGGATTATTTCTGCTTACAGAAAATCATATTTCCCCTACCCGGCCAGGCATAGTGTGCGGCTGCCGCAGGGTATCTTGATGAATTTGTAATGGTTGGCGCAATGAGTGGAGCATGATCGTCATCTTGCAGGAGTGCACAAAAAGTTGCATGGTTGATTAATGCAATGAATCAGTTGTTTCATCATCTTTACAAGTCATATCAAAAGTCACTATCTTCAGTCTGTTCATGTTCGATCACTCTCTTTCCATTTTGATAGATCTGGTTGCAAAAACCAATCGACACTGTGGAAATGCTCAAGAAGAGAAGTCGTGGGAGTAAAGAGCTTCTCGAGTTCTCGCGTTGGTGATTTGTTGAAAAGAGTGGTAGTTAGGTGAACTGCAATCTTGGTAAGCGACAGAATGTCGCGAGGAATGTTCAGAGGCGCTGGAATTTCGCAAGAACTGTTTTAGCAGGTTATGCGAAAGGATCTTGGAGGACGATGATGATATATGCAAAGGCATGGGCGAAGGTAGTCCGCTGCTTCTTCTGTCGCAAATCAGGTGTGATTGCTGTTGCGATTGTGCTGTTGAATTGGATGATGCTGTCTTGTTCAGTCACTTATGGACAGACAAGTACGGGATCGATGACGGGATTTGTAGAGGATGCCAAACACCTCCGTGTGCAGGGCGCGAGCGTCTCGATTATGAATAACGAGACCGGAACAGTTTTCGCTGTCGACACAAACGCGGATGGAGTCTATACAGTCTCAGCTTTAGCGCCTGGACACTATACGGTGAGCGGCGTAAAAGATGGATTTGAACAGACCACCGTCAATGGTGTTGAGGTGAATATCGCAGCGACAGTAACGGTCAATATTTCAATGCAGGTAGGAAGTACGAGCGAAACTGTTCAGGTTACTGCAGAAGAAACCATGATCAATCAGGACAATGCCACTGTCGGCACGGCGGTGTCCAATCTGCTCTCCAGCGAAATCCCAACGGATGAACGCAGTGCCCTTGCGGTCGTGATGTTGGCACCTGGTGTACAAGGTGACCCTGAATATGACATGGGTGTTCAGAGTGAAAATCCAGGAATATATACCGGACCGGTGGTTCCAGGCGGAGCTATTGCCATTGGTGGTGGCCGTCCCGGCAGCGCCATGCAATTGGTCGACGGTGTTGACCTGTCCATGGTCGGTTATCCTCGTGTTGGCATAACTTTCTCTGGAGATTCATTAGAACAAATCACGGTCCAATCTGGCGCCGTTTCTGCCCGTTATGGCCGATCTGGTGGCGGCGTGATTAATCAAGCATCCAAGGCCGGCGGTACAGAATATCATGGAAAGATTGGATGGCGTCACGAAGATCCATTCTTTGAGGCTACGACATTTGGCCAGGGTTCTTTGAATTTCACCAAGCCGGATGGTACGCGTTATGCTCTTCCCATCACGCAGAATGTTCATCAGCAGATGTTTACGGGTACTCTTGGAGGACCGGTTCCAATCCCCTTCTTTCATATCAACAAGAAGACATTCTTCTTCGCATCCTTTGAGCCTTTGCG
>Ga0364873_10263_pt1 | contig 28052 bp, 30 predicted proteins | sample ExccelAu500001D3_2_FD_206928 | JGI IMG/M metagenome (GOLD analysis project Ga0364873, IMG submission 206928) | Enriched cells from Trout Bog Lake Hypolimnion, Wisconsin, USA - BchlTB.Aug07.5000.01.D3 | ecosystem: Environmental > Aquatic > Freshwater > Lake > Hypolimnion/Profundal zone | place... | reverse complement strand
CAGTATTGAGGCTCATGATTCTATTGCCCATGGCTTTGTCACCCTGCCTCAAGAAGCATGCCAGTTTGCTTATCGCGATAGCTATTTCAAACACAATCCCAACCGGTTTATTGTGACAAGGGTTGTTTTTAAAATCCCAAAAACCTGGGTCCCTCGACTTCAGTATGCAGAATTAGCTAGACAGTTTGAAGATATCGACGGGATGCCGCCAAGCGCTGAAGAAATTTTTGTAGCCGTATGCAAGGTTCGCACCAGTAAGTTACCTGACCCTAAAGTTATCGGTAACGCCGGTAGTTTTTTTCAAAATCCCATTGTTTCTCATGCGCAGTATGAAAACCTCATCAGGAGATTTCCTCAGCTAGTGTCTTACCCAGATGAACCAGAAAAACGCAAGCTAGCAGCGGGCTGGCTCATTGATCAGTGCGGGTTCAAAGGTGCAACTGTCGGACCCGTAGGGGTATATAAAAATCAAGCGCTGGTGTTGGTCAACTACGGCAATGGCACAGCCAAAGATATTTTAGATTTAGCTCAGCACATACAAGATAAAATACATCAAACTTTTGGCGTGTCCTTATTAATTGAGCCTAATATTTTGTAGTCCATAGTACTTTATTGGATTGTTCAGTTTATCCAATAAAGATCGAAATATGGATCGTATTTTTAGCATTACGGCTCAAGACTTACTTTGGCAAACTGTACTTCCGCCTGGCCTTTGGCTAATCGCACTTGATAAACAGCTTCCGTATTAAGTTGTGTGGAATCTCGAACTGCCTGCATTGCTTGTTCATTTTTACTCAGAATCACTGCATATCCACGCTCTAAAGTCCTTTGGGGATTAAGCATCTCAAGCTGCAACTGGTAATGGGTTTGATTACGCTGCCAACTCTGAACTCTCACAGTCCACGCCTGATTCAAACGCTGCTGCCAGCCATAAATTTGTTCGCGCATCCGATCGGGATTAGGTAACGCATGACTTAAGCGCAGGGCCAATTGATCTAAAGTTTGCGCTTCACGTTCTATGCGCTGATTCACTCGCTGTGAGAGGGCTTGCATGATGGTGCCCAATTCTTGCAACATTTGATCTCTGCGCGGCGCTGCCAATTCAGCAGCGCCTGTTGGAGTAGGCGCCCGCAAGTCAGCTACAAAGTCAGCAATCGTCACATCGGTTTCATGCCCTACCCCGCTGACGATGGGAATAGAAGACTCAGCAATGGCGTAAGCAAGCTTCTCGTCATTAAAGGCCCATAGGTCTTCAATGCTTCCGCCACCCCGTACCAACAAAATGACGTCAACCGCCTTTTCTTTCTCCGCAGCCTTTAGCGCTGAAATAATCCCCGCTGGGGCGTCGGGGCCCTGCACTAAAGTGGGATAAATGACGATCGGAATATGGGGGGCTCTTCTGGCTAAAGTACTTAAGACATCTTTTAAGGCAGCCGCTTGAGGCGAGGTAATGATGCCGATAGATCGAGGGTGAGTTGGAATCTCACGTTTACGCTCAGCATCAAATAAACCTTCTTTGGCTAGCTTCGCCTTCAACTTGAGGAATGCTTCATACAAGCCACCCATGCCTGCTCGACGCAAGGTTTGAATCGTGAGCTGAATATCGCCTCTAGGCACATACAGTCCCAAGTTGGCACTCACCTCAACCAAATCTCCCGATTGAGGCATAAATCCAACCTGTCCATTACGACCACGGAACATCACGCACCGAATTTGCCCCTCCTCATCCTTTAGGGAAAAGTACCAATGCCCGCTGTCATAAGCTTTGAAGTTCGAAATCTCCCCGCTAACCCAAACGCTATCGAAGCGCTCCTCTAAAGACGCTGCAATGGCGCGGTTCAAATCTCCAACACTGAGGATTTCTCTTGATATCTCTGACATTTTTTCTCTTTAACTATGTATTTACTTGGGCTAGAGCGTTAAACATATCCACAAAAGCTTATCAACCCTGAAATTTATGATAATAAGTAAGTAATTACTGACCTGTGAGTCCCTATAAATCCTACATATGCATTTTAACTGTTTGATTTATATACAGATTATTCCAGCTCAAACTTTAGGTGATTTAACCAACCCGCACTCCTAGTATTGAATATCGTAGGCTTAAAGTCCCACGCTTGAAAAGTTTTGCACAGAGTTATCCACAGGGCCACTTTCAAAAACTGGTTTGTAATCAGCTAAAGTACTGAGCTTATGTACACAATCTTACTGTCAGCAGGCTGGCCTATTTGGCTTTTACTCATTATCTCCATTATCGGCCTTGCTATTGTGCTCGAGCGTGCCTGGTATTTGCAGCAAGTTCATTTATTTCCCAAGAATAGCCTTGAGACTACTTTTAGTCTGGCCAACCTCATTTCCCAGCAAAAAATCGTCTCTGAAGCCCAAATTGATGTAATTGGCCAACTTTCGCCTATAGCCCCCTTATTTGCCTGTGTTTTGCATGAGAAGATGCTTGGAACTTCGGCCGAACCTGCTCTGGAGGAGCTACAAGCTATCGCCCAAACTACCTGGTTAAAACTAGATCGCTACTTAGGCGCTTTAGCCACCATTGCTACTGTGGCTCCCCTATTAGGTCTTTTTGGCACAGTGGTAGGCATGATTGAAATCTTTGGCAGTCAGGGCGCTATTAATGGCGCTGGCGGGAGTCCACAACAGCTAGCGCACGGCATTTCTGTAGCCTTGTACAACACCGCCTTTGGACTGCTTATTGCCATCCCCGCATTGGCTGCATGGCGCGGTCTTCGCGCAATGGCAAATCAACGCCGTCACGAGTGTGAAGAGTTCACAAGACAATTATTTAAAAAGCTCTACCCAAACCCTGTGAATGAAAAATGAGTTGGTTAGATAGCCGCTCCAGTCAGCGCACAAGGTTTTCTTTAGGCTCAATCTCAAACTCGGTTGAGCCTGAAATTAATCTGATCCCTTTTATTGACGTGCTTTTAGTGGTGCTGATTTTCTTAATGATCTCCACCACTTTTACTCGCTATCAAGAATTGGCCATCACCTTGCCAACAGCCAGTGGCTCCGATAATCAGGCCGAAGTAAAGCAAATTCATATTGCTGTTAGTCGTGATGGTCGGTTTGCCATTAACGGCAAAATCACTGATCGCATGCAACTAGCCAATGCGCTTACCCAACTAAATCAAAATCATTCCAATGGGGATAGCCCCAACGGCATGCTTGTTAACATTGATGCTGATGCACGCGCACCACATCAAGCAGTGATGACTGCCCTTGAGGCAGCACGTGATGCTAACCTTGCCAATATTGTCTTTAGTAGTCAAACTAAAAGATAATGTCCGCCACTAAATTCCAAACGCCAGTCAACCATGTTTCGTAAAGCCCCGAAATTCTGGGAGAGGAGAGGTCCAACCAGCCTTTTACTTTGGCCAATATCTTGGATTTATGGATGGGTAGTGCGTACTCGAAAACTGATTTATGACCTGGGTCTATGGAAGGGCAAGCCTACAAGAGTACCTATTATTATCGTGGGCAATATTCGCGTTGGCGGAACTGGTAAGACGCCCATCGTTATTGCCATTGCCGAATCTTTGTCTCAACTGGGATGGAAGCCCGGAATTATTAGTAGGGGTTATGGCTCGAGCGCGCAAACAGCCCCAACTCTTGTGCGTAGTGATTCGGACTCTGCATTAGTTGGCGATGAGCCCGTGCTCATGGCTAAACGCACCCGAAATCAATTTCCGATTTGGGTTTTCGCTAAGCGTAAAGACAGCATTGCCGCTCTACTTAAAAATGATCCATCAGTTAATGTCATCATTAGCGACGATGGGTTGCAACACGTCGGCCTTACCCGCTGGCCAGCTCGCGAAGGCGGACGTGATATTGAATTGGTTGTGCGAGATCAACGTGGTGAAGGTAACGGTTTTTTATTGCCGGCCGGCCCTTTACGTGAACCAACTACTCATGAGCGTGATGCCACCCTCATGACCGGGGGAAAACCGTCCACACCATTAGTAGATGAGTATTTTTTGGGGCGTCGCGCATTTACCATCAGTGGAAAATTGGGCAATGCCTATCAACTCATTGATCCGAGCAACACCAAGTCTTTAGAGGACTTAGCGGGTATTTATCTGCCCACTAAAATCACTGCTGTTGCAGGAATCGGCAATCCACAGCGTTTCTTTGATGATTTACGATCACACGGTATTGTTGCCAAAGGTATTGCACTTGCAGATCACAGCGCCTTTAGCCCTGATTTTTTTAGTGCATTAAATGCGCAATGCATCCTCATTACCGAAAAAGACGCCGTTAAATGCTCCACAATTACCGACGAACGAATCTGGGTGGTGCCCATGCATCTAGCAATTCCTGATACATTTAGCGAGTGGTTGCAGTCAATTTTGCAACGGCCCGACCCAAACCGCTACACTTTGTAAGCGATTTACTACAAGCCACTTACTACGGAACACTATGGATAAGCGTCTACTCGATATTTTAGTCTGCCCTTTATGTAAAGGATCTTTGCACTTAGATGCAGAAAAACAAGAGCTCATTTGCAAATTGGATCGCTTAGCCTACCCCATCAGCAATGACATTCCCGTGATGCTCATTGATGAGGCCCGCAGCCTTTCTGCTGAAGAAATCCATTAATACTGCGATTTTCATCATCCTCTAAATGAGTACTAATACACCTGATTTTTTGGTTGTGATCCCCGCAAGACTGGGGTCTACGCGTTTGCCACGCAAACCATTGGCTGACATTGCCGGCAAACCCATGATCATCCACGTGGCTGAGAGAGCCAAACTGTCTCTTGCACAAAGCGTGGTAGTTGCCACTGATTCTATGGAAATCCAAACGGTATGTGATGAATACCGCATTGAGTGTTTATTGACAAGCGCTGATCATACGACGGGAACCGATCGCATTGCGGAAGTTGCCCAACTTTTGGAGCTACCTGAAAACACCTTGATTGTGAATGTCCAAGGTGATGAGCCTTTAATACCTCCGGAATTAATTAACCAGGTTGCGCAAGCTTTGGCAAACAGTCCAACATGCGCTATTTCAACCGTAGCAGTGCCTATTACCGAGCGTCTCGAAATTAACAACCCCAATGTAGTCAAAGTCGTGCTGAGTCGTTCTGGTGAGGCACTCTACTTTTCCAGATCTGCCATCCCCTTTGTCCGAGATCCCATCTCAGTAAACGCAATTACATACCTTCGCCACTTAGGCATTTATGCCTATCGCGCTGATTTTCTCCAAGCTTATAGCCGTCTTGAACCTGCCCCACTAGAGCAAGCAGAGGCTCTTGAACAGCTTCGCGCCCTCTGGAATGGTTACCGCATTGCAGTGCACACTACCTCTGAAGCCCCACCTGCAGGAGTCGATACCGCTGAAGATTTAGTGCGAGTGCGGCGAATTTTGGCCAATTTATAAGTTATCAGGCGTCCAAACCCTTCTCGGGGATAATCCTAGGCAACAGCTTACTAAGATCCCGAAAAAATACGGGACAATCTAAAGTCTTCTAAGGGGAAAACAATGCGGTTAATTCTGCTCGGTGCACCAGGTGCTGGCAAAGGCACACAAGCTCAGTTTATCTGCGCGAAATTTGCTATTCCACAAATCTCTACAGGTGATATGTTGCGTGCTGCTGTTAAGGACGGAACTGAATTAGGCGTTGCCGCAAAAAAGATTATGGATGCAGGCGGACTTGTTTCTGACGAAATTATTATTGGCCTAGTAAAGGACCGCTTAACCCAACCTGACTGCAGTAAAGGTTACCTTTTTGACGGTTTCCCCAGAACCATTCCTCAGGCGCAAGCAATGAAAGATGCTGGGGTACCGATCGATTACGTGCTTGAAATCGATGTACCGTTTGATGCCATTATTGACCGCATGAGTGGTCGTCGCGTTCACCCAGCATCAGGCCGCACCTACCATGTGACATTCAACCCGCCAAAGATTGAAGGCAAAGATGATGTCACTGGAGAGCCATTGATTCAGCGTGATGATGATAAAGAAGAGACTGTGCGCAAACGCCTGCAAGTCTACAACGATCAAACTCGCCCATTAGTTGAGTACTACTCGACATGGGCAACACAAAGTCATCCTGCCGACACAGTCAAAGCGCCCGCTTACCGAAAGGTTAGCGGGACTGGTAGCGTTGAAGGCATCACCACTTCAATTTTTGAAGCATTGAAGTAAATAGTTTATCTCTACCCTAAAAAGCCTGTTAAGTCATATTACTTAACAGGCTTTTTTATTGACCATCATCTAGAGCCTACGACCATCTCATTAAAACCGATATTGACTTTGATAAGGGTTATGATTTGCTGAACTAGCTCGCTCAGAAAAATGAAATCTAAAAACCTCACTCAATTTATTCTCGGTGCAATGGTGCTTGGCATCATTGCAGGATATTTCGTTAACTCGCTTGGCGCAGAGTCTGGTTTTTCATCTGCCTACGTTAACTACATCACCATCTTGACGGATGTATTTTTACGCTTAATCAAGATGATTATTGCGCCACTGGTTTTCTCAACCTTGGCTGTAGGTATAGCGCGTATGGGCGATGCCTCAACTATTGGACGAGTGGGACTAAAAACCTTTTCATGGTTTATTTCTATGTCAGTAGTGTCCCTCTTATTAGGCCTAGTGATGGTCAACTTATTGCACCCAGGAGTCGGCCTGGACCTACCTTTACCCGAAATTACTGCCAGCGCCAATCTCAATAAAAGTAGTCTTAATCTGGCGGATTTTGTTAAGCATATTTTTCCGACCAGCATCCTCGATGCCATGTCGAGAAATGAAATTCTTCAGATCGTCGTTTTCTCAGTATTTTTTGGAGTAGCCGCAGCTAGCTTAGGTCCGCGTGCTGAAGAGTTTTTAAGAAACCTCGACATGCTGTCGCACATCATGTTAAAAATTACTACAGCCGTCATGAAGTTTGCTCCTGTAGCTGTATTTGCCGCAGTCTCCGCAGCCATAGCAGGAAATGGTTTAGGGATACTGATGACATACGGAAAATTTATGCTCAGTTTTTACGCTGCCATTTTGATGCTCTGGGTTGTAATTATTTTGATTAGTTCAATCGTTTTAAAAAAGCGCGTCTTTCACTTGGTTTCCATGCTACGCCAACCTATCCTCCTAGCCTTTACTACTGCTAGCTCAGAGGCAGCCTACCCTAAGACCTTAGAGCAAGTGGAACGCTTTGGTTGCTCCAATAAAATTGCCGCCTTTGTGTTGCCTGTTGGCTATTCATTTAACTTAGATGGCTCTATGATGTATTGCACTTTTGCGGCAGTCTTTATCGCTCAGGTCTATGGCATTGAGATGTCAGTAACTCAGCAACTCTTAATGCTTTTAGTGCTGATGATTACCTCAAAGGGAATTGCCGGCGTACCGCGCGCCTCACTGGTGGTCATTGCGGCGACTCTCTCTCAATTTAATCTGCCAGAGGCTGGCATATTGCTTATCTTGGGAGTGGACCACTTTTTAGATATGGCTCGCTCCGCAACCAATGTGTTGGGTAATGCAGTGGCTACGGCAGTCGTTAGCCACTGGGAAGGCGAGCTGAAGTCTTAAGACTTTTTTTCCTGTAAGCCAATAATTTATTTGAGCTCTTTGAGTGCAGTCTCAAAAGATTCAATATCTGCAAAGCTTCTATAAACAGAAGCAAAACGGATATAAGCCACCTTATCTAAACGCTTGAGCTCGCGCATCACAAGCTCACCAACCCGTTCGCTCGGAATTTCTTTTTCGCCTAGACTCAAAAGTTTTTCTTCAATCCGTCCTATGGCTTCATCAACTGAGTCGGATGACACGGGACGTTTACGTAAGGCCAACTTTAGTGAATCGGCTAACTTTGTGTGGCTGTACTCAACGCGGCTACCATTCTTTTTAACAATCGCAGGCAGAACTAACTCCACTCGCTCATAGGTAGTAAAGCGCTTATCGCATTTCACACAGCGTCGGCGACGACGAATCGTATCACCCTCATCGGACACCCGAGTATCCAGTACCTGGGTGTCGTCGTTATGGCAGAAGGGGCAGCGCAATCAGGGCCTTTCGTTAATTCTGTTTAATGTAGTTTCTAGCCGTAAACCGGAAAGCGCTTAGTTAACGCAGCTACTTGTGCGCGCACTTGGGCGATATTGTCAGCATCGTTAGGATTATCTAAAACATCTGCAATAAAATTACCGACTTGCCTTGCCTCGGCCTCTTTAAAACCACGTGTAGTCATTGCTGGTGAGCCCAAACGAATACCACTAGTCACCATGGGTTTTTCTGGGTCGTTTGGAATGCCATTTTTATTACAGGTAATGTGTGCTTCGCCTAGTACGCGCTCAGCTTCCTTACCAGTCATCTTCTTCGCGCGAAGATCTACCAACATCACATGAGAATCCGTACCACCTGAAACAATCCGTAAGCCACGTTCAATCAATGTCTCGGCCAAGGCTTTGGCATTAGCGATTACTTGCTTTTGGTAATCCTTAAATCCAGGTTCTTGCGCTTCTTTAAAGGCAGCCGCCTTAGCGGCAATGACATGCATTAATGGGCCGCCTTGCAAGCCTGGGAATACCGCTGAGTTAACCGCTTTTTCGTGCTCAGCTTTCATCAAGATAATGCCGCCGCGAGGACCACGCAAACTCTTGTGCGTTGTAGAAGTGACGATGTCAGCATGAGGTACTGGATTTGGATAAACGCCCGCGGCTACCAGGCCAGCATAGTGCGCCATATCCACCATAAAGATTGCCCCTACTTCTTTGGCCAGCTTACCAATACGCTCAAAATCAATCTTTAATGAATAAGCAGATGCGCCAGCAATAATGAGCTTAGGTTTGTGCTCACGAGCCAAACGCTCCATCTGCTCGTAATCAATAACCTCGTTCTCATCTAGACCATAAGCAATTGGGTTAAACCATTTACCACTCATATTTAAGGCCATGCCATGGGTTAAGTGACCGCCCTCAGCCAAACTCATACCCATAAATGTATCGCCCGGCTTAAGGAAGGCCAAAAAGACTGCTTGATTTGCTGATGCGCCGCAATGGGGCTGTACGTTTGCTGCTTCAGCGCCAAATAAAACCTTCACGCGATCAATCGCCAATTGCTCAGCAACATCCACAAACTCACATCCGCCGTAATAGCGCTTACCTGGATAGCCTTCAGCGTACTTATTGGTCAACTGGGAGCCCTGAGCCTCCATCACTGCGGGCGAAGTGTAGTTTTCAGAAGCAATGAGCTCAATATGATCTTCTTGACGTTGATTCTCATTCTGAATCGCTGCCCATACTTCTGGGTCTGTTTTGGCTAAAGTGTTTTGGCGGTCAAACATGGTGATAATCCTGATGTAGTTAGCTTGCTTAAGTAAAATCTACCTCTATCATACAAAATCCCCCAATGAACACTACTCAAGACCTCTCTTTTCTCTCTCTCGTCCTTAACGCCAGCCTATTAGTCCAGCTGGTAATGTTGTTATTAATGGGAATGTCCGTAGCCTCATGGACCATCATTTTTAAGAAAACGGCTATTTTGCGGGGTGTCAGACGTGATACCGAGCGCTTTGAGCGTGATTTCTGGTCAGGTGGCGATCTCAATACCCTTTTGGATGCTGCGCAGCGCAATACCCGTAGTGATGCTGTTTTAGAGCATATTTTTGAAGCTGGCATGCAAGAGTTCATGAAAGTTCGTGAAATCGATGCGGCCCGTCGCGCCATGAAAGCAACCTACCAACGCGAAATGGACATGCTAGAAGCCAACTTGCCCTTTTTGGCATCCGTTGGCTCGGTCTCCCCTTACATCGGTCTCTTTGGTACCGTTTGGGGAATCATGCATGCCTTCCGAGGCTTGGCTAATGTACAAAATGCGACTTTATCTGCAGTGGCTCCTGGTATTGCAGAGGCTTTAGTTGCAACGGCGATTGGCCTCTTTGCCGCAATTCCTGCAGTAGTTGCCTACAACAGCTCAGCCACAGGCGTAGATCGACTCGCAATTCGCTTTGAGACGTTCATCGAAGAATTTACCAATATCTTGCAGCGTCAAACTGCAGGCAAATAAAGATGGCCGGCTCCTTAAGAAAATCCTCTAAGCGTCGGGCGATGTCCGACATCAATGTGGTTCCTTACATTGATGTGATGTTGGTGCTCCTCGTGATCTTTATGGTCACTGCGCCCATGGTCAATCCTGGCGTTGTCAATCTGCCCACAGTAGGCGGCGCGAAAGTGCAATCATTGCCACCGGTATTTTTAACTATTGATGCCAATGAAAATGTCATCGTTCGTAAAGATGGTGAGCCAGTACAAACTCTTAGCAAATTTGAACTGGGGGCTTTTGCCCGCTCGCAAGCAGACACCTCAGCAGAACAACCCGTGGTTCTGGCAGCAGACAAATCCATTAAGTACGAAGTGGTAATGGAAGTGATGTCAAAGCTCAAAGAGAATGGTGTGAAGCGTGTTGGTCTGGCAGTTAAGAGTCAATAAGCGATCGCCATTACCTGCCCATGAATAGCGCGCAAATGTTTCGCCCTTCATTTACACGAGGTCGTCTTACAAAAAACGAAAGCACTAAGCGCGCTTTTAGTTTCTCGCTGATTATTCATTTAGGCTTAGTGGCTTTTTTAATGATTGGCATTAGCTGGAAAACCAGTACACCAGCAGGAATTGAAGTGGAACTCTGGGATTCGACACCTCAAATTGAAGCCCCTCCCGCTCCTGAACTGAAAACAGAAGTGAAGGAAGAGGCTGCAGATATCGCCGTTAAAAAGAAGAAGGTTGAAAAAGAGCCGCCAAAAAAAGAAGTGGTTAAGGAAACCCCAAAACCGATTCAGCCAGTGAAAATCACACCACCAAAAGAAGCGCCTAAAAAGATAGAGCCTCCTAAAAAGGAAGTGGCCAAGGAAGCCCCAAAACCAGTAGCAGCGGCACTAACCCCAGCGCAGATAAAAGCCAATGCCGAAGCAGATAAAAGACGCGAAGCTAATATTGCTAGCTTACGCGGCTTAGCAGCAAAAGATGGAGGTACCGGGGGCTCAGTCGGCAGCGGCGTTGGCGGCGGTGGAAATGCCCCTCCAGGCTGGAGCGACAAAGTCATCAAAAAAGTGCGCGCTAATATCACCTTTAATGCCGACTCCTTTAAAGGAAATAAGCAAACCATTGTTCAAGTAAAGCTCGCTCCCGATGGCGCCATTCTAACTAGAGTCATGACATCGAGTAGTGGTGATGCTGTATGGGACCAAGCGGTCCTAAGCGCCATTGATGCCACACAAAGTCTGCCTAAAGACGATAATGGCCAATTCCCCACATTAACTCCTGAACTTAAATTAAAACCTAAGTAAATTACTAAACATGATTAATCAACTGACGCGTTCTTTCTTTAAGACTGCTCTTCTTGCTAGCGCTCTAGTGCTGGGTCTTGCAAGTAACTCCGGCTTTGCTCAAATGAGTATTGAAATTACTGGTGTGGGTCAATCGCTATATCCCATTGCAGTCATGCGCTTTAAAGATGAAAACAAGCTCCCCGTTAACATCACTGACATTATTCGGCAAGACTTGGCGCGCAGTGGCTACTTTAAAAATACCGAGAATGGGAATGCCAGCGAAAGCGATGAAGGTACCCCAAACTTTAAATCCTGGACAGCTCGTGGTGCGGATGCTTTGGTGCTTGGCTCGGTTGTGCAAACCGGCTCTGGACAATTTGATATTCATTACAAACTATTTGATATTCGCAAATCACAAGGCATGGGTGGGCTAAACCTCACCTCTAGTGCGGATAATTTACGGGCAGTTGCTCATAAAATTTCAGATGACATTATTTTTAAGTTATTAGGCGAGCGTGGCATTTTCTCAACCCGTCTTTCCTATGTCATTAAAGAAGGTAAGCGCTATCGCTTAGTAATCTCCGATGCAGATGGTCAAAACATTCGCAATGCCATGAGCAGCGGGGAGCCTATTATTTCCCCATCCTGGTCGCCTGATGGTAAGAAAGTAGCCTATGTCTCTTTTGAAGACCGCAAGCCTGTTATTTATGTGCATGAATTGGCCACAGGTCGCCGTATTCCGCTCTCAAACCAGAAGGGCAATAACAGCGCACCAGCATGGTCGCCTGATGGTAAGAAACTGGCTATTTCTCTTTCAAAGGATGGCAATACTCAGATCTATGGCATCAATGCCGATGGAACTGGCCTTCATCGCCTGACTCGTGGCTACACGATTGACACCGAACCACAGTACTCGCCAGATGGTCGTTACTTATATTTCACCAGCGATCGTGGTGGCAATCCCCAGATTTATCGAATTAGTGCGGATGGCGAACAAGCTGAGGCCGCTAAGCGAGTTACTTATAAACAAGGTTTTGTGACTTCACCCCGGATTTCACCAGATGGAAAACATTTAGCCTACATTGCCAATATTGGTGGCGCATTCCGTCTCTATATTCTCAATCTTGCTACTGGTGAGTCACAAGCCCTGACTGACAGTGGTAGCGATGAATCCCCTTCTTTTGCCGCAAACGGCAAATACGTCCTTTACTCAACTAAGGTAGGCGGAAAACGGGTATTGGCAGCGGTTTCAGTAGACGGTAACTCCAAACAGGTATTGAGCATTCCAGGATCTGATGTGCGTCAACCTTCTTGGGGTCCATTTATGGACTGAAAGCGGGGCATTCATCCGCCTTGCTTTTTGGCCTGACAGCGCTTTTAACCCTCTTGGGGGCATAATATTGGCTATTAGCTTATTTAGTTACTTAGTTTGCAGGAAAAAGGAAAGATCATGAAGATTTCTATCGCACGTCGTGCCGCCACTTTGGCCCTCATCGGAGCAACAGCGCTTGTATTAGCAGCCTGCTCTAGCGTTAAATTGGACGATGTAGATGGTAGCGGTAATAGCGGTAATGGTAATTTTGGTTCGCAGCCATGGACTGATCCAAGCAGCCCACTATTCCAACGTAGTGTGTATTTTGATTTAAACGAATACACCGTACAAACTAAATACCAAAAACAGCTGTCCGCTCACGCAAGCTACCTTAAAGCCAATGCTAAGCAGAAAATTATCATCCAAGGTAATACTGATGAACGCGGTACTGCTGAGTACAACTTAGCCTTGGGACAGCGCCGCTCAGATGCGGTACGCAAGTCATTAAGCTTAATGGGTGTTTCTGATGACCAAATGGAAGCCGTCAGTTTTGGCAAAGAAAAGCCAAAAGCTGAGGGCGATAACGAAGCAGCCTGGGCAGAAAATCGCCGCGCTGATATCGTTTACATCACGAACTAATGAGTCAGCATTCTCATTCTTTTAAACAAACGCTCTCACGAGCGTTTTGTTTAAGTGCCGCCATCATTTGCTTAGGCGTCTCTAGTAGTGCCTGGGCTCTCTTCTCCGATGATGAGGCCCGTAAGGCAATTTTGGATTTACGTAAATCCTTGGCCACTACTCAACTCGATTTGCAAAATCAAATTGAAAAGCTTAAATCAGAAAATGCAGAACTACGCGGTAAGGTTGAAGATCTCGAGAAACAAGGCGAAGATATCAACACTAGCCAAAAGACTTACTATCAGGATTTAGATACCCGCTTAGGTAATTTCGAACCCCATACCATCACCATTGAAGGTGTTAGTGGCGTGGTTCAACCTGGCGAGAAAAAAGCTTACGATGAGGCGCTAAAAGCCTTTCAAACTGGCAATCTTAAGAAGGCAGATGAAGGCTTTACCGCTTTTGCCAGTCGCTACCCTAAGAGCCCTTATTTGCCACTTGCGCTTTTCTGGAGCGGCAACAGTAAATATGCTACCAAAGACTATGCCGGCGCGATTGCCCAACTGCAAAGTCTTGTTAAACGTTTTCCAAGTCATCCTCGTATTCCTGCAGCTATGTTGACTCTGGGTAATGCCCAATTAGAAAGTGGGAACAAAGTAGCGGCGAAGAAAACTTTCACTGAAATCGTGAGCAAGTATCCTGACACCGATACGGCTAAAGATGCACAACAACTCATCGCTGCCACTAAGTAATACTCGATAAATTAATTACTTAAAGCACTCAAAGTTATGTCTGAATTATCTGCTGCCTTTCAGCAATTTGCACCACGCAAAGCCAATGCTCCTGCGGTAATCTTATTTTCTGGTGGCCTAGATTCCACTACTATCTTAGCTTTAGCAAAAGATTTGGGTTACGCGCCTTATGCTTTGTCTGTTGGTTACGGTCAGCGTCACTCCTCTGAATTGGCTGCCGCAAAACATATTGCCAAGAAGATAGGCGTGATTCGCCATGAAGTCGTTAATTTAGACCTCACCCGTTTTGGGGGTTCTGCTCTTACTGATTCTTCCATTGATGTGCCAACAACACCCGGGAAAGAACATGAGATCCCAGTGACGTATGTGCCCGCACGCAATACGATATTGCTATCACTAGCCCTTGGTTGGGCTGAATCTCTTGGCGGCTTAGATGTGTTCTACGGTGCGAATGCCGTCGACTACTCCGGCTATCCAGATTGTCGCCCTGAGTATGTTGCCTCATTTGAAGCCATGGCTAATCTCGCTACAAAAGCGGGAGTAGAGGCTATCAATAGCGACAATCGCTTTAGAGTACATGCCCCCATTATTAGCATGAGCAAGTCTGCAATTATTAAGCTTGGAAATACACTTAGTGTCGATTACTCTCAAACCGTTTCTTGCTATCAAGCGAATGATTTGGGGGAAGCTTGTGGTGAGTGTGAGTCTTGTCGCTTAAGACAGGTAGGCTTTATGCAAGCAAATCTGAGTGACCCTACCCGCTATCAGAAGAAATAATCTAGCTTAATTATTTGGCTTGTGTTTCTAGCATACGCGCAACATAGCGTGCAATAAGATCAATCTCCAAATTCACTGCATCACCTTGCTTTAAATTTCCTAAAGTAGTGCCTTGCAATGTATGGGGGATTAAGTTGATATCCACTAAACAGCTTGTCTCGGTATCCACCGTTTTATTTACCGTTAAAGATACCCCGTTGACCACAATAGAACCTTTGTATGCCAAAAATGGTGCCAATTCCTTTGGTGCCTCAAGCCTTAATAGCCAGGAACCATAAGCATCTCTAGCAACCTCAGAAAAGTGCGCCACCTTACCAACGCCGTCTACGTGGCCACTCACTAAATGCCCACCAAGGCGATCGTTAAGACGTAGTGCTTTTTCTAAATTGACTGGACCGGTTTGATCTAGGCCTACTGTCTTACTTAGTGATTCGCGAGAAATATCAAAACTAAAAGTTTCACCCTCTAGCTGGGTCGCCGTCATGCAAGCGCCCTGAATAGCAATACTATCTCCCAGAGCAACATCATCGAGATAACCTGAGGGCACCTCAACGGTTAAATGTAAACCGTCCCCTTTAGCTTGGGTGCTTTGAATTTTTCCAACGGCAGTAATGATTCCAGTAAACATGGATTAATTTTAACGTTTTACCAAACGAACACGAAGATCAGGCGCAAAGAGACTGTGATCGATGACATGCCAATCCTGACGCTGATTTAATTCAGTCAAAGAAGAAATGTTAGCCATACCTATACCCTCACCGATGAAAAATGGGGCGTAATACAACAAGAGCTCATCCACACAGTCCTCTCTCAATAAAGACCCATTGAGCTTGCATCCTGACTCGATATGGATTTCATTCATCCGGCGCTCTTGAGCTAGATAGGCCAACAGCTTGGGTAGGTGAACTTTACCGCTAGGGTTCGCCATAATGATCACCTCAGCGCCACGATCCTTTAATGCCTTTGCTTTTGCTTGAGCCTCATGGGACTCCAGTGAAGCGCAAACCACAATAGCCCCTGACTGATCTAGATTCTTAAATACCTTGGCATGGATGGGCACATCCAACTTAGAGTCCACAATGATTTTCCAAGGTTGACGTTCCGTATAGACATCCCTGACATTTAAGGTGGGGTCATCCTCTCTAACAGTGCCAACACCGGTCAGAATGGCGCACGCTTGTGCGCGCCAATGGTGTCCATCTGCCCTAGCTAGCGGACTTGTAATCCACTGACTCTGGCTATTGGTCAGAGCCGTTTTCCCATCTAAGCTAGCAGCTATTTTCATGCGGACCCAAGGTAAACCACGGGTCATTCTTGAAATAAAGCCTAGGTTTAATTTACTTGCCTCGGACTCCAGCAAACCACAGCGAACCTCAATCCCCGCAGCACGCAAACGCTCCAGACCTCTGCCTGCAACTAAGGGATTTGGATCGGTCATCGCCGCAATCACTGTGGCAGGCTTTGCAGCAATTAAAGCATCAACACAAGGAGGAGTTCTGCCAGTGTGATTACAAGGCTCTAAAGTGACATAAAAGGTTGAGCCAATTGGATCAAGGCCTTTGGCTCGAACTTCTGCTAAAGCTTGAATTTCCGCATGGGGGCCTCCCACCTTTTGAGTGTGACCACGTCCTATCACTTGACCGTCTTTAACGATGACGCAACCCACCCGTGGATTCGGGTTGGGCAAATAAAGTGCCTTTTGAGCCTCGACTAAAGCCTGGCTCATGAATTCGTGGTCAACTTCGCTATACATGGGTCTATTAAAACCGATTGTTGGCTTAAGCACAGAATTTACCTATTCCCCCATCAAAACTCCCACCTCAGCTTAAAATGGAAGGCTATGCCAAATACACTCTCCACCACTGAAGAAATCGTTGCTGAGCTCCGCGCTGGCAAGATGATCATCCTAGTTGATGAAGAGGATCGTGAAAATGAAGGTGATTTAGTGATTGCCGCTGACCACGTGACGCCTGAAGCGGTCAACTTTATGGCTAAGCATGGTCGAGGCCTAATTTGCCTTACCCTCACCCAAGAACGTTGCCAACAATTAAACCTCCAGCTAATGGTGAGGGATAACGGCACCTCCATGGGTACAAACTTTACCGTCTCTATTGAGGCAGCTAGCGGTGTCACCACCGGAATTTCTGCGGCGGATCGCGCCCTCACCATTAAAACTGCAGTGGCAGCCAATGCCAAACCAAATGATTTAGTGCAGCCAGGGCATATTTTTCCATTGATGGCTCAGCCTGGTGGAGTATTAATTCGCTCAGGACATACTGAAGCAGGATGTGACTTATCTGCAATGGCAGGTTGCTCTCCAACTTCGGTTATTTGTGAAATCATGAAAGATGACGGCAGTATGGCTCGTTTGCCAGACCTGTTGGAATTTGCCAAAGAGCATCAACTTAAAATTGGCAGCATTGCTGATCTGATTCAGTACCGCAGTCAACATGAAAGTATTGTGGTGCGTGAAGGTGAGCGTGAGTTCGATACTCCCTGGGGAAAATTTCAAGGCATTATTTATCGCGACACCCCAAGCTCTTGTATTCATATTGCACTAGTAAAAGGCAAGCCATCTGAAACAGAGGAAACCTTAGTACGCGTACATGAACCAGTCTCAGTGTTAGATTTTCTAGATGCAAGTGTGAGCACCCACTCTTGGCCATTAGCTCAAGCTTTGCAAAAACTGGCCTCTGTTCCTGCCGGTGTTGCTGTTTTACTTAATGCCTCCGGTATTGGCGCACCCAATGATGTTGATTGGTTGGCTCAGTTTCAAAAACTCAATAGCGCTTCTGAGGATAAGGCGATACCGTTAGCTCGTAAAACCAATTTCCGTAGCTACGGCATCGGCGCCCAAATCCTTAAAGATCTTGGTGTAGGAAAAATGCGCTTGCTGGCGAACCCAAGTCCGGTACCAAGCCTGTCTGGATATAAGCTCGAAGTTACTGGCTACACCCCTTTTGAATCTAAAAAATAATCCGCGCTTACTTCACCTTAAAGTCACTATGAATACTCCCAACAATGAATCTGAAGTAGGCGTTTTAGCTGCCGATCTCAACGGCCAGGGTCTGCATATTGGCATTGTGCAAGCGCGCTTCAATGAAGACCATTGCATTGCATTGCGCACTGCTTGTATAGAAGAATTAATAGCCTTGGGTGTTGCGCCGGAAGACATTAAGCTGGTGACAGTGCCGGGCGCACTGGAGATTGCGTTTGCGTTACAAAAACTCGTTGAGACGGGTGAGTTTGATGGATTGGTTGCATTAGGGGCTGTTATCCGTGGTGAAACCTATCACTTTGAACTCGTTGCCAATGAATCGGCCGCGGGTATTACTCGTATAGCTTTAGACTCCGGTTTACCTATCGCCAATGGCGTCCTCACTTGCGAAACGGATGCACAAGCGTATGCTCGCGTTCAAGTTAAAGGCGCCGATTGTGCAAAGGCAGTTGTCGAGATGGCTAACTTAGCCTTAGCACTCACACCCGATATTGACATCGAAATCAACCCAACTGAAGAGTAATCACTATATGCCAAAACTTACTCCAAATTTATCAGGCAGCAAAGAGGCGATTGGGGCCGCTGCTCCTAAACGCTCTTTAACACCCCGTCGTCGTGCTCGTGAGTACGCCCTTCAAGGGGTCTACCAAAGTTTAGTCATGCGTCGCGCGGGTAGCCTTCCCAACGCCGCCGCTATAGCCAAACAATTGGCTGAAGATCCTGGGTTTCGCCGCTGTCAACTAGATTTATTTAACGGTATTTTTTCAGGCGTACTAGAAAGAACAGATGAGCTTGAGGGCATTATTACCCCAGCACTAGATCGGTCGCTTAATGAACTTTCGCCTGTTGAGCACGCCGCCTTATTAATCGGCGCTTATGAATTAGCCATTGACCTCTCTGTTCCCTACAAAGTGGCCATTAATGAAGCAGTGGAGTTGGCCAAGACCTTCGGCGGCACAGATGGTCACAAGTACGTTAATGGTGTTCTTGATTTATTGGCGCAAAAACTTAGGGCCACTGAAATCCAGGCCGGCTAATGAAACTACTCTAGCTAGCATAACTTCCCCCAAGCAATAAAACCCCCAGGACCTTAATTTACGTCTCGGGGGTTTTTACATTATGGGTAGCGCATTACCGAAATACCAAGTTATGGCGTAAGAGATAGAATTAACCAACACTTGTTATCACTGGAAAATAAATGCAAAAAACAGGCATTCACAGCTTACTAAAAGATCCTAACCTACTCAAAGAAAATGCTTATATTAATGGGCAATGGGTAAAGGCAGACTCTGGTGCTACTTTCCTAGTTAACAACCCCGCCACGGGTGAAATCATTGCCCAAGTTTCCAATCTTGGCCCTGCAGATGCAGAGCTTGCCATTAAAGCTGCTGAACAAGCTTTTGGCGATTGGAAAAGTAAAACTGGCAAAGAGCGTGCCAGCATCATGCGTAGGTGGTTTGATCTCATCATCCAAAATACGTCAGATCTTGCAACCCTAATGACCTTGGAACAAGGCAAGCCATTAGTCGAGTCCACTGGTGAGGTCGCTTATGGTGCCTCTTTTATTGAATGGTTCGCCGAAGAAGCTAAACGTGTATCTGGATCAATACCTAGCACTACCTGGAGCGATAAACGCCTCATTGTTTTAAAGCAGCCCATCGGGGTTTGCGTAGCAATAACGCCTTGGAACTTTCCAATCGCCATGATTACTCGAAAAATTGCACCTGCTATGGCCGCTGGATGCACGATTGTGATCAAACCGGCCGAACTAACCCCGCTCTCTGCGCTGGCTCTTGCTGAACTAGCCTCACGCGCGGGTATCCCTGCCGGAGTTATAAATATCCTTACTGCAGATGCTGATCAATCGGTTGCAATTGGTAAAACGCTGTGCGCCTCACCAGCAGTAAGGCATTTGTCATTTACCGGCTCTACTGAAGTGGGCCGCATACTGATGTCTCAATGTGCGCCTACAGTGAAAAAACTAGCACTTGAACTTGGCGGCCATGCCCCCTTCATTGTGTTTGAAGATGCCGACATTGATGCTGCGGTTGCTGGCGCAGTAGCATCTAAGTATAGAAACTCAGGACAAACTTGCGTTTGCGCAAACCGATTTTACGTTCATCGTAAGGTGCAAGATCTTTTTACTGAGAAATTTGCCAAAGCCATACAAGCAATTCAAGTGGGCAATGGGATGGAGGCCGGTATTTCTCAGGGGCCATTGATTGAGCAGGCGGCTCTTGAGAAAGTAGAAAGACATGTAGCTGATGCCCTTAGCAAAGGGGCAAAACTGATTGCTGGTGGCAAACGCTCAGCCTTAGGCGGAACTTTCTATGAGCCCACGATCTTGGCAAATGTCAGCAATGACATGCTCATTACCTACGAAGAAACCTTTGGTCCAGTTGCCCCCATTATTTCATTTGAAAATGATGAGGATGTTGTGAAGCTAGCCAACAATGGTCAATATGGTTTAGCCTCCTATTTTTATAGTCGAGATATTGGACGCATCTGGAAAGTGGCTGAGACTCTAGAGTACGGTATCGTTGGAGTTAATACAGGCATCATTTCTAACGAAGTAGCGCCTTTTGGTGGCGTAAAACAATCCGGCCTTGGGCGAGAAGGAAGTATTTATGGAATGGATGAATATCTCGAGCTGAAGTACGTATGCCTAGGTTTTTGATCCTCTCACCTCAAAATCTCTATTACCAAAATGATCCGAAATACTTTTATGCCATCTGACGCACCTTGATGACCCATTCACTCGATAGGCGCTTTTTATATGATTACATATCTGGAAATTGAGATACTACATATCGAGAGGTGCTTTTAGTAAAGTGGCCTGCATCAATACTCTCAAGCGTATCGCTAGTTTCTCCAAGGCGGGTAATGCAGCCCTCTTTATTACATAGTATTTTAGAAATAGAAATATAGTTGACGCCAAGCCTTCTGGCCATGTTTTCTAACTCTAAATCAATGGATAAAAAATCTTTCTCTTTATTAAAACCAAACTGCATTCGATAGGGGACATTGGGGTTTTTGTCCTCTAGATATTTAAGATAAAGCTGCTTATAAAGTCCATCGCTCCACACTGGGGCTGGGCCTATTAAATCAATGCTACGGTAGCCAGCCTGATGAAGCTTAGTGATAGTCCCCTCGACCTTTGTCCAATCATAGTCAGTCCAATTCGCGGCGATGATCACCTTAACTGGATGTTCTTTTAAAATACGTTCAAAGATTTGGTTAGTGACAACAGTGCAATTTTTACGATTTTCCAGATCCATATCCATAATTGGAGGACAGCCGTTGTAAAAAGCCCTAGTGATTTGGTATTTTCGCCCAAAACGATCCTCATACCCCGTCGTTAAGTGTGCCGCATAGGAATCTCCCCAGATAAAAATAGTCGGCTTTTGCAGGTCTGCGGCAGATAAGCAACCCTCCGAAGAAGCTCCTTTTAATTCATTTAAATTTGAGGAGCAATTCACCTTTTGAGGGCTTAGATCTAGGGCTGAGGCGGTCGGATCCTTTATGGATAGTGATTGCAGTGTTGGGGGAAGTCTAAAGCGAATTTGATTTAGTCTAAAAGTTAAACCATCGCGTTGATATGTATTTAAGCCAATAAATCCTACGATAGCCAATAGTACAACGAGGGTAATTGCTTTAATTCGGTTGAATTTATTACTTCTTATAGGTTTTTCAAGCAAGTAGTATGTTGCGGTAGAAAGCAATACAGAAGCAAATATAGTGATGAGCCTAATCTCTACCGTTGGGATACTTCCCTGCATGATATGTGCAAATGAAAGCAGGGGCCAATGCCAAAGATAAAGCGGAAAGCTAATAAGGCCAATCCAAACCAATAAACGATTAGATAAAATGTGGTGGTTTATCCATGCTCGCTGCCCTGCGCCGATAATAAACACAGCCCCAAGCACAGGCAGTAGCCCCAAGAAACCTGGAAATGGGGAATTTTTTGTAATCTGCAAAACACCCAACACTAACAGCGTGACGCCTAAAATCGACGCTCCATTTTCGAAGGCTATTTTATTGGTTAAATTACACTGGGTTTTATATACGTAGTTAAAAATACGGTAATAACTCAATCGATTGAGCATGACTTTTTTATTGAGCCTCAAATAAGCTAGGATTGCGCCGGCCATTAGCTCCCAAAATCTATTCATGGGTAAATAAAATGCAGTAGCAAAATTTAATTCGTAATAAATCTCATATATGTTTATGCAAAACGATATCAACCCAATAATGAGGCCCATCAAAAGAAAGTTGATTTTTTTTCTCCAGGCAACCCAAAGTAAAATAGGCCAAATAAAATAAAACTGCTCTTCAATACCGAGAGACCATAAGTGCAACAAAGGCTTTGCCTCGGATACGGCGTCAAAGTATCCACTCTCACTCCAAAGCATCAAATTGGATATAAAGCTAGCTCCGCCAAAAATATGTTTTCCCAATTGCTTAAATTCATCACTCAATAAATTAAACCAACCAAAGACAAAACAAAATATTAAAACAATAAATAACGCTGGGAAAATTCTCTTAATTCGACGAATATAAAATTGTGAAAAACTAAAACAATCTGTTTCTAATTGGGTATAAATAATTGTGGAAATTAAAAATCCTGAAATAACAAAAAATATATCGACGCCAATGAAACCCCCAGTAAGAATTGTGGGAAAGGCATGATAAAGAATCACGAAAATAATTGCCAATGCCCGTAGGCCGTCTATATCTGGACGATAAGCATTGGAAGAAAAATGTGTAGATTTTTGCAGTATCGGATCAGGAATGGGGGAAGTTGTCATTTTTTTGGCTTCGTAGCCAACCTATATAAACTTGAAAAAATGGGGTGTTGAATTTACTTTAATCGCATACAAATAACTTTAACTTTCTTGCTAGCGAATACCTCTTATAGATTCGGTAGATTTACTCAGTAGTCCTATCAGCAACCATCAAATAAAATACGCGATCCACTTAAATAGTTGCAGATAACTTCTTTTCTATAGCGCACACTCTAAAACGTTAATTATGGAATTTTTTAATCAATCCTATATATAAATATGTCTTACTTTTTTTTATAGATTAGATCCCATACGCCGTGACCTAGCTTAAGCCCGCGATTTTCAAACTTCGTAATAGGTCTGTAAGCTGGGCGCTCTGCATATCCAGAATGCATTACAGCCAAATCTTCAACTAAGGGCCTGAACTCTCTGACAGACTCTTTGGCCTTGGCAATATCGTCGATACCATAGGTCTCTAATACCACTTTCTCGCTAGAGGTATTTAGCAGCTTAGTCTCAGCATTAAGAACTAACAACATCTGCTCTGCATAGTTATGCCAATCAGTGGCCAAGTGGAGATATCCGCCAGGTTTTAGCTTTGATATGAGGAGCTTCGTAAACTCTGCCTGAATAAGTCGACGCTTATGGTGGCGCTTCTTATGCCAAGGGTCAGCAAAGTAAATGTGTATTCCATCTAGAGACTCAGACAAAATCATTTTTTCCAAAACCTCAACTGCATCATGACGGATTAATCGTAAGTTGGTAAGATTGCCTTCGCCAATCAATTTCAGTAGCGCACCAACGCCTGGTGGATGGACTTCAATTGCTAAAAAATCATCAGTAGATCGCAAGGATGCAATCTTAGCAGTTGTCTCACCCATACCAAAGCCAATTTCTAAAATCTTGGGGTGCGAAGATCCATTAAAAGCATCTTGTAAATTTAAACTGCTTTCCTTAAACGGAATTAAATATCGGGGACCCAACTCATCTATCGCACGCTGTTGCCCTGCAGTGGTTCTACCGGCCCGTAAAACAAAGGAACGAATTCGCTCAAGTCGTTTTTCAAGAGTCACTTCTAAGTTGTTTTGAGTCAACTTATCCAACCACTTTCTTAAAGTAAGCAATGGTCTCTTTGAGGCCATCTTCCAAATTGACTTTAGGCTCCCATCCAAGCTTGGCCTTTGCTAGCTCAATATTGGGTTGACGCTGCTTAGGATCATCTGATGGCAAAGGTTCAAATACCAATTTCGATTTACTTCCAGAAAGATTTAATATAGTTTCAGCCAATTGCAGCATTGTAAATTGACCTGGATTCCCAATGTTAATTGGGCCAGTAAATCCATCATCAGAATTCATCATGCGCACCATCGCTTCAATTAAGTCGTCAACGTAACAAAAACTTCTCGTTTGCTGACCATCACCGTAAATAGTGATATCCCTACCTTGTAATGCTTGAACAATAAAATTACTCACCACACGCCCGTCATTGGGATGCATACGTGGGCCATAGGTATTAAAAATCCGTACAACTTTAATATCCAAATGATGCTGGCGATAGTAGTCGAAAAAGAGGGTTTCAGCGCATCGCTTTCCTTCGTCATAGCAAGAGCGGATGCCAATAGGATTAACCTTGCCCCAGTATTCTTCAGGCTGAGGATGTACCTCTGGGTCACCATAAACCTCACTGGTCGATGCTTGCAGGATGCGAGCCCTTGTTCTTTTTGCAAGACCAAGCATGTTAATAGCCCCATGCACACTAGTTTTAGTGGTTTGCACAGGATCATATTGATAATGCACCGGAGAAGCAGGACAAGCTAAATTATAGATTTGATTCGTTTCAACATAAAGTGGAAAGGTCACATCGTGGCGCATCACTTCCAAATTGGGATTGTGAAGCAAGTGCGCCAAATTTTGCTTTGTGCCAGTGTAGAAGTTGTCAACTACCAGAACTTCATTACCCTGTTTAAGGATTTTCTCAGTTAAGTGGGAGCCTAAAAATCCCGCGCCACCAGTAATAAGAATTTTTTTCATATAGCTTCTTTATATAAAGACAGTGGATTAGTGGTGTGGATCATGCCATCCTGCAGAACGATAAGCATAGACAACCTCAACCAAGACAATCGTCAAGGAAGTCATAAATGAAATAAGTCCAAATACAAACGTCCAGATAACAAAACTCGTTTTCATTAAACGACCTGCTCCAGCTTGAAAGAAAAATAACTCCAAGACCGTTAGGGAGATAAAAATTCCACTTAAAACAACAAAAAAAACAGCGACAGTACAGAGGCGGCCACGAATTTTTGCCTCATCAGCCTCAAGCATCATATGGGATAGGGCTGCCTGATCAACCACAGTGCCATCATGAATTCTCTGCTGAATGGCGCGCATTCGATCTACTGAACGTGCAAGACGGGTAGAAATTGCATTGAGCAGTGTAGCTATTGCGGTCAACAAAAAAACCGGCGCTAATGCTAACTGAATATTATTGGTGATTGCGTCTATTGATCCATCCATAGGGGTTCCAGTAATATTTTTAAATTAAGCTTCTTTGTTAATGAGACCAGGAAACTAAGCCCGTATAGGCACTAATTAATACCAGCAGACCAAAAATAATTCGATACCAAGCAAAAGGTACAAAGGTATGGCCGGCAACATAATGAATCAACCAGCGGACACAAATGAAGGCAGAAATAAAGGCTGCTACAAACCCAACCGCAATAGCCAAACCAAATTCACCAGAAATCGCTACTGGGGCCTTCCAGAGCTTTAGCAATTCATAGGCGGTCGCCCCACCAATAACGGGGATGGCCAAATAAAATGAGAATTGGGTTGCTACTGAACGGGGTATTCCAAAGAGCATTCCGCCAATAATCGTTGCACCAGAGCGAGAGGTTCCTGGAATCAAGGCGGCGCATTGGGCTAAGCCGACCTTTAGCGCATCAAGAGGCGTGAGATCATCTACCGACTGTATATAAGACTTGCCAGCAAAATTGACTAGCAGTTTTTGACGACGCTCAGCCCAAAAAATAATGAGCGCACCAACAATAAATGCTGTGGCCACTGGTATTGGCGAAAATAGCACTGCCTTAATATGCTTTCCAAATACAAAAGCTAGACCCATAGCAGGGATTGAGGCTATCAATAAATTCAAAACAAAACGGCGAGATACTGCGCTCACGCTAAATGAATTCGCTACCTTCCAGAGTTTTTCACGAAATTCCCAACAGACAGCCAAAATTGCCCCGAACTGAATGATGACTTCAAATGCTTTACCTCGCTCGTCATTAAAGTTGAGTAAATCCCCCGCCAATATGAGGTGCCCTGTACTGGAGATTGGCAAAAACTCAGTTAAGCCCTCGACAACACCCAGAATGACTGCTTTTGCTAACAAAATTAATTCCATAGGCGCAATTTTATAGGGATCTGAAGTTCACACTGTACATTCGGCAAAATTGGCCTTTTGCAGACGCTTTAATGAAATAAGCCTTAAACTTCATGCCATATTAAACAGTATCCGAATTAGATGACCCCAGTACGCCTTCGCTTCTCTGTGCTAACCACCTTTGGTTTAATCCTGAGTCAGACGCTCGCACTAAGTTTGGGGTCCCAATCTGCTTATGCTCAAGTAGCGAACGGCACAAGATCAGCCCTTCCCACCCCTATCAATGCCCAGTCCTTGTTGGGCCTAGAGCTGCCGCCTCAAATGGTGGTGGTGCCTAAAACTGCGCTCCCGAATGAAGCGGCACCATCTAATTTAAACAGCGCCAATTCTGGAGCCGATAATTCGGGGCAGATGGATGATCTCATTCGTCTTTATCAGGATGCTGCCTTTAGCGATCCCGTTCTCAGTGCTGCTCGATTTAATTATCAAGCGAGCAAGGAATTATTTTGGCAGGGTTTATCACTCCTGCTTCCCCAAGCCAATGCAACCCCTAGTGGAACTCGCTATTACCAACATGGGACTGGCACAACACCTGTCAATTTAACGAGCCCAGGTAACTCAAGGGTCTTTGATCAAAAGAGCTACACCGTTACCCTGACCCAACCTGTATTCAATATGGCTGCCTTTGAGGCATTTAAGCAAGGTGATTTGAACACCAAAATTGCTGACATGAATTTCTTCCAAGCTCAGCAAGATTTGATTCTTCGGGTTTCGCAGGCCTACTTTGATGCCCTGACTAGTCAAGATAATGTGGCGTTATATCGCAATAAAAAATCCTTGATTAAGCAACAACTTGATATTGCACAAGCCAAATTTGATGCCGGCCTTGCCACCATTGTTGATGTCAATACTGCTCAAGCTGCCCTAGATTTGGCTAACTCGCAAGAGATCACGGCACAGGCTGACCTGGTTGTGAAAAAAGGGGTTTTAGAGCAATTGGTTGGGCATCCTGTTGGCGCACTCAAGCCATTGGTTAAGGAAGCGAAGATTGATGGCGTTCTTAAGGACCCCCGCACCAAGAGCAAAGATACTAAAAGCTATGCATTTACTGAGAGCGTCAATCCAACCCTTCCGGCTGGACAAACTTTAGATGATTGGATCAACCAAACTGAGACGGCTAACTTTAAAGTACTGTCCGGACAGCTTTCAGTAAGCCTAGCCGAGAGCACTTACCGCTCTGCGCAGGCATTAAATTATCCATCCCTGAACCTGGTTGGTACCTCTGGCTATAATACTTCAAATGGCACCCCCAATAGCTACACCCCCGCACAAACCAATGTGTATAACAATACCCTTGGTCTACAGCTTTCGATTCCGCTAGTGTCTGGTGGATTTAACAGCTCGGTGATCCGTCAAAATGCAGCATTAGTGGACGCTGCCAAAGCAAATTACGACAACACCAGACGTACTGCAGCTCAAGGTACCCGCGCAGCCTTTACTGGTTTTTACGGTGGCTTAGCAAGTGTGAAAGCCTATGAAGCGGCAGAGCGTTCTTCACAATCCGCCGTTGAATCAAGCAAGCTTGGTTTTCAGGTTGGGACCTTGATTAATATTGACGTCTTAATTGCTGTAGATACTTTATTTACCACTCGGTCACAACTTCAGCTAGCGCGTTACAGCACGATCCTAAATGCCCTCAAATTGAAAGCTAGTGCTTCAACACTCTCTGATGAAGACCTATTAGCCATTAATTCATTACTACGCTAACAGCCTTAAAGAAGCCTCAAGTACCTCTTGAATATTGGGGGGCTGTTGAGTATCCCCAAGATTCTGAATCTGGCTGTCCCAGTACCCCTCGGTTTTCCATCTAGGCGAGTCACAATAGATTTCAACTGTTGGCTTACCAAGTACCGCAGCCAAATGAGTAAGGCCAGTATCTACGCCAATTGTTAAGACAGCGTCATTAATCACTGAAAAAGCTTGCTCAATCGAGAAAGCCATTGGAACAAAAGATTTAGGAATATGCTTTGCAAGCTCTTCACTAACTAGCTTCTCATCCAAACTTCCCCAAGGCAGGACTAATTGGTAGCCCTGCTCTGACAGGCTATTACCCAAAGAAATCCAACTCGTATTGGGCCAACGTTTAGCCTCTC
>Ga0364873_10296_pt1 | contig 28314 bp, 28 predicted proteins | sample ExccelAu500001D3_2_FD_206928 | JGI IMG/M metagenome (GOLD analysis project Ga0364873, IMG submission 206928) | Enriched cells from Trout Bog Lake Hypolimnion, Wisconsin, USA - BchlTB.Aug07.5000.01.D3 | ecosystem: Environmental > Aquatic > Freshwater > Lake > Hypolimnion/Profundal zone | place... | reverse complement strand
AGATATAGTCATGCAAAAGGCATTGGAAAAAAGAGTACCTGTCATTCCTGTCGATAGCGAACATTCCGCCATTTTTCAATGTTTGGTGGGCGAGGGAAGGAATAAGATCGAAAAAGTGATTCTTACGGCAAGCGGCGGACCTTTTCTTGGTAAGAAACCCAACTTTCTGGTAAATGTAAAACGTGATCATGCGTTGCAGCATCCTAACTGGACAATGGGAGCCAAAGTAAGTATCGATTCGGCAACGCTGATGAATAAAGGCTTAGAGATGATCGAAGCCAAATGGCTATTCAATCTAAGGCCCGATCAGATTCAGGTGGTCATTCACCCGCAAAGTATCATACACAGCATGGTCCAGTTTGAAGACGGGAGCATTAAAGCGCAAATGGGATTGCCTGATATGAAATTGCCAATTCAGTATGCGATGGCATTTCCTCAACGTATCGTCAACGATTTTCCGAGATATAATTTCAAAAAACCAAGTACGCTTAGTTTTGAAGAACCTGATCTTCGAACATTCAGAAATTTATCATTGGCAATGGATGCTTTGAATAAAGGGGGTAATATGCCTTGTATCTTAAATGCAGCAAATGAGATTGCCGTATATGCTTTTCTGAAAAACAGAATTGGCTTTTTGGATATGACCGAAATGGTTGAACAAACCTTACAAAAAATTTCTTTCATCGAAAAACCAACATTGGAAGAGTATTTTGAAAGCGATGGGGAGGCCCGTAATTTCGCAGCTTCTTTAGTTGAGATGTAAATTAGATGTTTCATGTTACAGATAATGTTTCTGAAACCGGCAGCTTAAAAAAAATGGTTAACAAAAAAATATAATTGAATGTTATTAGCAATTGATTGGAGTGTAGCAGGAATAAAGACTTTGCAGTTTATCATGTCGTTCTCGATATTGGTGGTATTGCACGAATTAGGGCATTTTATTCCGGCAAGATGGTTTAAATGCAGAGTAGAAAAATTTTATTTGTTTTTCAATCCTTGGTTCAGTTTATGGAAAACAACAAAGGGAGAAACCGAGTATGGACTTGGCTGGATACCTTTTGGTGGTTATGTAAAGATTGCCGGCATGATCGATGAAAGCATGGATAAGGATCAATTGAAATTGCCGCCAAAACCGGATGAGTTCCGAGCAAAGAAAGCATGGCAACGATTGATCATTATGATCGGAGGTGTGGTAGTAAATGTAATATTGGCGATCGTAATATTTATCGGCATCATGTGGGTTTGGGGCGAAGAATACCTGCCTGCAAAGAATTTAAAGTATGGTATTGTTGCCGACAGTCTCGGTAAAAAGATCGGATTAAAAGATGGTGATTATATTTTAAAAGTGGGTGATACTGATTTGAAGAACGCATTTAAGACAGCCGGACAGATCATCGTTAACGAAGCAAAAACGATCACAATCAGCAGAGAGGGTCAGGAATCACAAATAGCTTTACCCGATAGCTTGATCAGGCAATTAAACAAATCGAAAGGAGAGGATTTTGTCGGTATCAGATTTCCTTTTGTAATAAGTGATTTCAATAAAGAAGGAAATGCAGAAAAAGCCGGATTGAAAAAAGGTGACAGAATTGTTGGAATTGATTCTGTCTCTACTTTATACTATAATGAAGTAAGAGCTGTTGTAAAAACAGATGTGAATAAGACTGTTAACGTTAAAGTGATCAGAAATAATACCGACACAGTTTCTGTTTCTGTTTTGATCAACAAAGATGGAAAGTTGGGCGCCTATCCTGAAGCTGATCTGTCTAAACTTGGTTTTGTTTTAGAAACAAAAAAATATACTTTTATTGAAGCCGTACCTGCAGGATTTAAAATGTGCTGGTCAACTTTAGGTCATTATTTAACAGGCATCAAACAATTATTTACCGGTCAGGCAAAAGCAAGCGAATCTTTGGGAAGTGTGATCAGTATTGGTGGCTTGTTCCCGGGGGTTTGGGACTGGCAAGCATTCTGGCAGCTAACTGCCATTTTCTCCATTGTACTGGCATTTATGAATATTTTACCGATTCCTGCTTTAGATGGAGGTCATGCTTTATTTACCATCGTGGAAATGGTCAGTGGCCGTAAGCCTAGCGATAAGTTTATGGAGTATGCACAAATGGTTGGCATGATTTTGTTGTTAGGTTTAATGTCTTATGCATTGGGTTTAGATTTTTTAAGATTGTTTAAATAATTAAAAGTTTAAAAAGTTCAAGAGGTTTAAAAAGTTTAAAGTTGTTACCCTCTTGAACTTCTTAAACCTCTTGAACCTCTTAAACCTTAAAATAGTTCTTTGATTTTACTTATAACTTCTTACTTACAACTTATAACTTAATTGGGCCTGTATTGGTTTTGACAGCATAGGTTGCGGTAAGTATAAGCATGCAGTGCGTTGGATAATTAGCACTTAAATCTGAATATTCAAAACTCAAATGGCAATACACAGTATGCCATGGCTGCCTAATCAGTGATTAGATAGTCATTCGGGCCGCCGAACAGGTTTATCTGTTGCCAAGTTCCGCCGCCGACTCAAACAAAACACAGGTTGCTGTAACAGAAGGCTGTGACTGTTACTTAAGACCATTCAGCTAAGTGTTACATTGGTTTGTTCATTTCCTGTGTAGTGCCTACAATTAATAATGAAATAAGCATGTAGAAAACTTATGGTAATTGTGTTTGGACAGCGGTTCGAATCCGCTCAGGTCCACAAAAAGCTACTCATTTCGGGTAGCTTTTTTATTTTAAGTAAGTCAGCAGTTGAAAAATATGTAAACTTCATTGCGTCGTTCCAAACGAATTCCTTTGGTGGAACACGATACTGCAACAACGCTATTCGGCTTTCTTTCCCGCTTTAATAAACAAAGGAAAACGTACTTTCTTTTTTTCTGTTGTACTCCAACCTTCCTGTAAGGATTGCAGCATCTCACAACCAACCGGATTACTATTATGTTCTTTGATGAAATGCTGCACCGCACTCCATGTTCCCAGATAATTTACAAAATGATCCAATGTCCATTCGTATTCAATAAATAATTTCGGCGATTCGATTTCATTGAACGGGAAAGGAATGGTTCTGTATTCCTCATCAACATGTTTTCTTTCTTTATCCCAGTAAGGCCCGATCACATCTTTATAAAAATGATCAATGATTGGGTCTGTTTTTTCATCAATACGGATCAGTCCATAACCGATCACAACGATCAGCCCATCTTTTTTTAATGTTCTGTTTACTTCAACATAGAATTTGTCGAAGTCAAACCAGTGAATAGCCTGTGCAACAGTGATCAGATCAAAACAATGATCAGGAAAAGAAAACTGTTCAGCAGATTCAACGGAATAAATGATGTTTTCTTTTTGAACGGCGTTGTTCAATTGATTTCTGCTGATATCAGTGGCATACACTTTTTTAAACCTGTCAGCCAGCATGCTTGCAGCCTGACCGTTCCCTGTAGCAACATCGAGCGCTGTATCAAAACTTTGAATATGGCTGAAAATATAATCATACAAAGCCTTTGGATAATGTGGCCTGAAGCCGGCATATTGTTCAGCCTGATTTGAAAAATTATCTTTCATGTTTGAATGAATTCGTAACAGCTTATCTTTCCGTAAAAATAGTTTACTTCAACATGCCCGCATTAACCGTTCAACAATTGATCAAACAATTTCAGCTGCTGCCACATCCCGAAGGCGGCTATTATAAAGAAACCTACCGTTCGCCTGAGATCATTCCGGATCAGATATTATCCAGACAATTTAAGGGCGACAGGGCTTATTCGACAGCCATATATTTTTTACTGGAACAAGGAAACTTCTCTGCATTTCATCGAATAGAAAGTGATGAGGTTTGGCATTTTTACGCAGGACAAACGCTATTGCTTCATATTATTCATATCAACGGAAAATTCGAGACCATCAAACTGGGAAATGATATTGAAAAGGGAGAAACTTTTCAATATGCGGTCCCTGCCCGTTGTTGGTTCGCATCCGAACCAGCCCCGGATACAGATTTCAGCTTTGTAGGATGTACGGTTGCACCCGGATTTGACTTCGACGATTTTGAATTGGCTAAGGCTGATGAATTATCCAGACTATATCCGCAGCAGGATGAATTGATCAGGAGATTATGCAGGCAATAGAGGCTGATTAGTTGATTGGTAGAACGATTTGGTTTTTAGTTTTTCTTTCTTTAGTTTTTCTTTCTTTAGTTTTTCTTTTTTTAGTTTTTCTTTTTTTAGTTTTTAGTTTTTTCAATGTTAGTTTCTTCTTTCTTCGAATTGTACATTCTTAAAACAGTATAACCCAATACACATAGCAAAACTACGATCACTACTGCTGTAATGATCCAGTCCATGCTGGGCAATTTTCTTTTGGCTTTGTTCTTTTTCTTTTTCTCTGTTTGCTTCTGTAGTTGACGTTTCAGTTCATCCATATATTGCTGAACCTGCTTCTTGTTTTTAAAAGCATCAATCCCCTCCACTGCATCATTCACGAATGGCGAATCGATCATTTTGCTTTCGATCGCATGCTGTTCTTCTGCTGTAAGATTGCCCGATGCATATTTCAGCAACAATTCTTCACTCAGTTGGTCGTCATTGTTCAATATGTTAGTAATGTCTGACATCAGTTATGTTTCAATTTCTTTTCAACCAGTATTTTTAGATTGCGTTTTCCGTTTTGGATATGGCTTTTCACCTGCATTACCGAATAGCCAGTACTCGCTGCGATCTCATTGTAAGATTTCTTTTGAAGATAAAATAAAATAACACAGGTTCTCTGTTCTTCGTTCAATTCCACTATGGATGATTCAATTAAACTCAATGTTTTTTCCTTATCTCTTATTCCATCTTTGTTTATCTCTTCAGCCTGCAAATGCTTTTCATCTTCTGCAGCAACAAAAATATTCTTATCCCGCAATTGCATCAGGCAATGATTTCTGGCAATCATGTAGAGCCAGCTTTTAAAATAAACTACTTTATACTTCTGTAGTTCAGTTATGACTTTAAGAAAGATCTGCTGCACACCATCCTTCGCTTCCTCTTCGTTTTTTAAATATTTCATGCAGGTACCCAACAACAATAAAGTGTAGCGTTGCAGTAAGATCCCAAGCCATTCATTACGGCCGTCAGCATAGAATTTATCCAGCAATTCTGTATCAGTGATATGGTCAAATCTGTCGGGCTTCACTTATTCAAGGTAAAATATTTTTTATCAATTAACTTCATATTCTTAAGATGCAGGAATCCTGCATTTCCATATCGAAAATTAAATGAACTATCATGAATTATGTTGCCTGTATCGTTGCTGTTGCACCATTGAGAAAAGAAGCTTCACACCGCAGTGAAATAATGACCGAGTTATTATTGGGAGAGTTTGCCGAAGTACTGGAATCATCCAAAGATTTCATTCGGGTAAAATGTATGTACGACGGGTATGAAGGATGGTGCCAGAGAGTTCAGCTGACTGAAGTTTCAGCAGTCATGCAAACGAATTTATTTCTGCTTAAAGCCATCGGCATTGCAAAGCTAAATGGCAGAGATTGTCACATCAGCTTAGGAACACCGCTGTATTCAACAAGTGATATTGTTTCTTTTGGCAATTTTTCGGTGCAATATCCGGCTAAGTACACTTGCGATGCAAGGCAGAATGAATTCAATAAAGAGAATATTCAGCATATTTCAGAACAGTTTTTAAATACACCATATTTATGGGGAGGCAAATCTGTTTTCGGTATAGACTGCAGTGGGTTTACACAGCAGGTATTTAAACTCTTTAATATTCAATTACCCCGTGATGCGTATCAACAGGCTGAATTGGGTGATTCAGTTGGGTTTTTGCAAGAGGCTGTTTGCGGCGACCTTGCATTTTTTGATAATGAAGAAGGCAGGATCACTCATGTGGGTGTTCTGATAAATGGGGAAGAGATCATCCATGCATCAGGTAAAGTAAGGATCGATAAGATCGATAATGCAGGCATCATCAGTTCAGATACAGGCGAAAGAACGCATCGGTTAAGACTCATCAAGCGTTATAAAAAATAAAGCCCCGCAATGGTATTGCGAGGCTTCTATAATAAGGTTGATGCTTTAAATAATATCCATTGCCTTTGCAAAATAAGTAGCAGTACCCGGCAATGCTAACCAAAAGAATTGTCTGAATTGCGGCAAATACAGCATGGTTACAATAATTGCGAACCAAATAAAAAAGTAGATCCAGTATTTCCCGGTTGATTTTTTAGTTTCTTCCATTTTGTCAGATTTGTGCAAAGATAGGGTTGTGGTTTATTTTTCCAAATCCTAAGTTTTCGGGTTTTCAACATTGTTAGAAGTCGGTGTTGGTGCTGTCGTCTCTTTTTTATTGGAATCTACAAATAACATTTTGAGAGCAAAAAATATCAGCACAATTGCAAATACTTTTTTCAGGGTTTTATCAGGCAATGTTAAGGCCAGCTTACTTCCAAAATAATTTCCTGCCAAAAATGCCAATGAAACAATTAATACCACGCGCCAGTCTACCTGCCCCTGTTTATAATATTGAATAACGCCGAGTATGCCAACGGGCAATAATAAAATTCCCAACGATGTGCCCTGTGCTTCTTTTTGGCTGAATGCCAGAAAAAATACCAATGCAGGAACGATCACAATACCGCCGCCTACACCTACCATTCCACTGAGTGCACCGGAAAATAGTCCGATCAGCAGAAGTATCAGCACCATCATTATGGTAAGGTTCATCTTTTTCAATTTATTTGCTTATGAATTTATCTCGATAAGCCTGAATGGCTTCTTCAATAATTTTCAGGGCTATTACCTTATCGCCGAATTCTTCCACCACCACTTCTTTGTTCTCTAAAGCTTTGTACTCTTCGAAGAAATGACGAAGCTCATTCAAAAAGTGTGAAGGTAATTCTTCAATATTGTTATAATGGTTCACACTCGGGTCTTTTGCTGCAACAGCAATGATCTTATCGTCCGAGTCACCGCTATCGATCATCTGCATTACACCGATTACTTTGGCTTCCATCAAGGTTAATGGAACTACCGGCAATGAGGTCAATACAAGGATATCCAAAGGATCTTTATCATCTCCATAGGTCTGAGGAATGAATCCGTAGTTAACGGGATAATAAAACGAAGAGTAAATTACCCTGTCTAATTTCAATAAACCACTGGGTTTATCCAGTTCAAATTTACAACGGCTTCCCTGCGGAATTTCAATAACTGCTGTTACTGTTCTTGGTGCATGGTCCCCGTAATGCACGCCGTGCCAGGGATGTAATACTGTCATCATATCAAAATTGTTTAATAATTAAATAACCAATTAATGTTGCTGCCAAACCTAAAAACAAACTTCCTGTAAGATAATAGGTAAAAGCAATATATCGTTGCTGTTCCAGCATATTAATGCACTCCCACGAAAAGGAAGAAAAGGTAGTGAATCCTCCGCAAATGCCAGTTGCTAAAAATAAACGCCATTCCCCAAAGCCGGCATGCTTGCTGGCAATTCCCATGATAATACCGATGATAAAAGAACCAATGATATTTACGGCAAATGTCGCAAAAGGGAATGATTCGTGTTTAATGGTGATGGCAAAGAAATAACGAAGCACAGAACCGATGGTTCCGCCAATCCCTACTAATATGAAATTTTTAAGCATCATAAATTACCGTCAAAAGTATATTTAAAATCTACAAACCAATCGCCGTTTTTATTGATCACTTTTACTTTGTGAACTTTTTTATCAAATGAATTGCTGTAATTAATGATGGTTTCTTTTTCAGTTACATCATTAACCTGTAAAATATTGATCACAGATTGCTTCAATCCAAATTGCTCTTCTTTACTCTGTGTGTTGTATTTGCTTTGATATTGCTGTAGTAATATTTTATTCTCTTCATTCAGCAGCATGTAGAAATTCGCTTTATCAAAATCTCCTTTTAAAGTAGCATCAATAAATTCACGGCCTGCGTCCAAAGCATTTTCTGCTTTTGCAAATTGGCGGTGGCCACTGTTACACGAAACAATAATTATGCTTGCAATGAGTATGAGGTATTTCATAAAAATCAATATAAAGATAAGCGGTAGAGATTATATTTTGATACCGCTTTTGCCTGCCAGCCGGTAGGCAGGTTTTTTATGGGGAAGTTGTTTAAACTTATTTGAATACAAAATAGACAAACTGAGTAAGTTTTTCAGTTAAGACAGAGTGACCTCCTTAATACCTTCTTTGTACCTCCTTCGTACCAAGTCCCTTAATTAACGGACTTGGTACGAAGCAAACCATAAGAAGGTATATGTAAGGGTACTGCAAAAGTTGACAAAAGCAGGTTTCAGGAAGGAAATAATTTCAGGATCTGGGTATCCCTGAAAGTTTAAACAACTTAGGCATAAAAAGATTACATCCATTTCTCTTTTTCTTTAGGAGAAGGTGCCCGAAGTGCAGATGAGGATTGTACTTAATAGCATTGAGCAACAGAAAGCGATCTGCTTTGAATGGAATAAAAAACCTTAGATCAAAAATCATGATTACAGATCATGACCAACTTGGCCGTTCGCTGTTTTCTCAACTTTCTATTTTGTTTTCTTAAATCAGCGAAATAAAAAGTTGAATAAAGAACAAAGTGTACAAGAGTGCCCCAATGGGGTTCCTTAGGAACGACGCAACCACTGACCATAATTGTTATGAAGCTCGTAAACAAAATAAAAAAAGAGCCGCAACCTGCAGCTCTTTTTATCATATATATTTTAGTAATATTAATTTTGATTACCCATCATATCCATTCCGCCGCTCTGATCTGCTTTTGTATTCTTTCTTTTGAACAGTGCAAGATCAAATTTTCCGAAACGGTAACTGAAATTTACACGAAGGATCTGTGGGTCTCTTCTTCTCTCTGTGTTTTGTGTAAAATACACGCTTTCAGAATAGGTCTTATATACCTGAGTTTTGAAGATATCATTCATACTGAACGTAAGTGAACCGCTTTGACCCTTTTTCCAGGTCCAGTCTTTACGAATGGCTGCATCAAATCCATAACGCGGCAAGATATAACCCTGTGCGGTTGCTTGAGTACCTCCGCCCATACCTCCGCCCATACCACCACCGCCACCGGGACGGCCACCACCGCCACCACCGCTGGTACCTTGTGGCTGAATTGTTTTAGACGAATAATCACCACTAAACTGGATGGTCCAGCCTTTTCCGACCTTGAAATTATTATTCATTTTAGCAGACCAACTCAATAAAGAATTATCAAGGCTGGTTTGGTTAGGGATATTGGCATTGATCTGGGAATAATAAAGATTTCCACTCAATGTAAGGTCCCACCATTTATTTACTGCGGTCTTTTCTGCCAATTCTAAACCATATGCAAAACTGTTATTGGCATTGATATAAGTATTGAAATAGGCACTGTCGCCGGTGGTACTCAATGCATTCTTATCTCTGTATACATAACGAGTAATGAGGTCTTCGGTATATTTAAAGAAAATAGTGGCTAAAAAGTTGCTTCCTTTTTTATAAGCATTATTATAGCTCATTTCAAATGAATTAGTGAATTCAGGTTTCAGCCCCGGATTACCAACATTGATATTTTGAGGATCTGAATAATCAGGGAATGGCATCAGCTGAAAGAAGTTAGGACGATTGATCCTTCTCGAATAATTGATCTGGTAATCCTGTGTTGCATTGATCTTGTAAGTGATGAATGCACTTGGGAAAAGACTGAGCGGATAATTCACTTTGAATTGTGCCGAATCGCCACCGGCATTATTCAATAAAGTTCCGCTGTAATTAGAACTTTCCACTCTTAATCCTAATTGATAACTCCATTTCTTAACCTTAAAGTTGTAAGAAGCATAGGCAGCATAAACCTGATCGGTATATTTATATTTATTGCTGATGGTAGGTACAATAACATATTTCCCTAAAGTATAATCATAATAGAGCTGATCACTCAGGTTTGCAAAATCTCTGATAGCGCCTCTTACACCGGCTTCAAATTTTGAATCATCCGTGATCGGATTTTCATAATCTGATTGCAGGGTTGTGAAATGATTGTATCCATTACCCAAAGTTTGTTGCAGAAATGCCTGCCCTTTCAATGCTGATGAAGGGTAATAAGTTTGTGTATTGATATAGGTAGTATTATCATTGTTGCTGGAATTGTAGTTCAAGTCAGCAGTAAGGTTATGACCGTTTTTCGCAAAATTATGTTTGTAGCTCAATTGTCCGCCAAAGTTCTCAAACGTCATGCTACTCGTGCTCGCTATATTACTGTAGGAAGTAAAAACAGAACTGATGGTAGAATCCACTACCTGATTATTATTGTTTTCGAAATGGCCCTTTGTATAATTACCTGTGACAGATAAAGTATTTCGGTTATCTACAAAATAATCTAGTCCGCCGCGGAAGAAACCAAAATAACCATCATTGTTTCCGTCATTGGTATTGTGAACATAACTAGGAGGAACCAACAAATTATCGCGATCTGTAACACTTGTCGAAATAGATTTACGTTGCATGTACATGCCTGTGGCGAAGAAATTAACTTTATTCTGACGGTAATTGATATCGCCACCCGCATTCACTTTGCCGCGAATATCAACACCGGCACGGATCCCGCCATTATAACCATTTTTCCTGTTCTTCTTTAAAACAATATTGATGATACCTGCATTACCGCCTGATGCATCATATTTTGCTGATGGGTTGGTAATGATCTCTACTTTATCAATAATATCCGAAGGGATCTGATCAAGTGTTAATGTGGTAGGTCTTCCGTCAATAAAAATGGTAGGTGCCGCATTGCGTAAAGTAACATTACCATCAATATCAACATTCAAAGAAGGAATACTTTTCATTACTTCGGTAGCAGTTTGTCCCGTACTGGTTAAATTCTTATCTACATTAAAGATCTTACGGTCAATACCTAATTCAAATTGAGGCTTAGCTGTAGAAGTAACTGTAACATTTCCCAGATCGGTTTCATCTGCTTCAACTTTTATATTGCCAAGGTCTTTATCAGCCTGACCCAGCATTTGTTGCATATTGCTGTTCATGCCGCTGCCACTGCCATCTTGCATTCCACCGCCAGATATGGGTGCACTAGCACCACCTTGCGGGAATTTTATTCCAAAACTAACCGGCTTCTCGATGGTCTTATATCCAAGTGCAGATATTTTTAATTTGAAATTGCCGAAAATGGCCAGACCTTCCAAACTGAAATCTCCATGTGTTTCTGTGATCACTGTTTTTAAAACAGCTTGCTTCATTTGTTTGGAAACGGTATCAAATTTATTTCCCGATAGCTGTATAGTAACACCGACAATTCCTTTATTGGTCTTGCTGTCAACGATCTTGCCATAAAAATGCCCGATATTCATATTCTGAGCACCTGCTTTTCCGCCTTTAGCTGCTCCCATCATGCCGGTAGGCATCTGTGCATTTCCTAAATAGAATGTGGTGATGAAGAAGAATGCTGATAAAATTTTGTACATGTTTTTCTTTTGTATTTATGATGCAAATTTCCGCTTAGGTGGCTGATTACTCAGTTTTAACTATACGAACGGTTATATGACAATTTTAAAAGGACAAAGTTCAAATACCATCGATGAACGCCCTCTTTATTTCGGTTAATTCAGTAACAAAGTGATCAACAGTTGAAGGATGCTGATGATAAAACCAGTGAAAGCACCGGCTAATTTAAATAAACGCAATTCTTTTTTAAACTGTTGATGTATCTGTTTTTCTGCTTGAAGGAGATCAATCGCCATTATTTTTTGAGTGATGATCTGTTCCAATTGAAGGTCTGACTGAAGGTTTTTCGCATATTGATTGATAAGGTTTGGAAAGAGTGTGCTTAACTCTTCCATGAAAATGTTTTTCAACTGCTGTATGGTCTTATCACCAATAAACATACTGATCATCGGCATTTGTTCTCCCAGTTTTATTTTGAGAAAATGATCGATCTGTTCTTCTACCAGGGGCATTATCTTTTCAATATTTGCCGGATTGGTCATTTTTTCCTCGATCACCTGAAAAGAGAAAAGCTCTTCACTCACATATTTTCCCAATCCTTTTGCAATGGATTCCCGCTTTCCGGAAATGATCCCCGAAAAGGTAAATCCAAAGATCTTAACGGGTTTTACGGGGTGGAAGAGTAGTCTTATTATCAAGCTATTGATCATCCAACCTATCAGTGCAGCAAGAAAAGGAACAAGAAATAGCCAAGAATGCATGTATGTTTCTTTAAGTAAAAACCTTGAAGGTTACAAATGCCCTCAAGGTTTAAAAAGGTTTTTTGGGAGAACGATGGGTCTCGAACCCACGGCCTACAGTGCCACAAACTGTCGCTCTAACCTACTGAGCTACGCTCTCCGTTTACAGTCCCCGATTAATTCGGGGCTGCAAAAATAAGGTAAACCATATTTGCAGGCAAGACAAATTTGAATAAATATCTTCAACCACTCATCAAAAACCTTTGTTAATGAGTATTCGGCTATATTTGTCTGTATAGTATTTACAGTATTTTTGGAATTCATTATGCAAAAATTTATTCAATTTATGAAGAGTACAAAGGGTCTGATGCTGTCAGCGGTTATATTATTTGGCTGTTTATTTTTTGCCTTTACAAAAAATAGCGGTCACGAAACAAGTTATATCAATCAAAAACAAAAATTACTAACAACCATAGGAAACTTGCTTGAAGAACAGCATTATAGCCCTAAAACCATCAATGATGCTTTTTCTAAACAGGTATTTAAAAAATATCTCGAAGAATTAGACGCTGATAAAACCTTGTTTCTTCAGTCAGACGTGAATTCATTGAAGAAATATGAAACAACCATTGATGATGAGATCCATGGTGCCGATATAAAATTTGAGCCAGCAGTAAAGCAGGTATATGATAAGAGGATCGCAGATGTGATGACCTTATATAAAGAGATCCTGGCCAACCCTTTTGATTTTAAAGTGGATGAATCTATCGTGATTGATGGCGACAAACTGAATTATGCCGCCAATGAAGCAGAATGGAAAGACAGATGGAGAAAGAAACTGAAATATTATACATTGGAACGTTATTCTGATATGCTGGAGCAAAAGGAGAAAAACAAAAAAGATACTGCTTTCGATAAACCCGATGCTCAACTGGAAAAAGAAGCGAGAGAAAAAATATTCAAAGTAGTTGATAAAGTATATACCCGTTATAAGGTTACCAATACTGAGGATGAATTATTCGACAAGTTTGTGAACACGATCACCAATCTCATGGATCCGCATTCTGATTACTTTCCACCTGTAGAAAAAAGGGCTTTTGATGAGATGATGAGCGGACATTTTTATGGTATCGGTGCTTTATTGACTGAAGCGGATGGGTTTGTAAAAATTGCCAGTATATCGCCAGGTGGTGCTGCATGGAAAAGTGGTGAACTGATGGCCAACGATATCATATTAAAAGTAGCACAGGGTTCTGCCGAGCCTGTTGATATCGCGGGATATGATACACAGGATGCTGTAAAATTAATTCGCGGCGGTAAAGGAACAGAAGTAAAACTGACCGTCAAAAAACAAGACGGTACAGTGAAAGTTATTTCGATCATTCGGGATGAAGTTGTTTTGGATGAAGCATTTGCAAGAAGTGCTATAGTGAAAAACGGGAATGATAAGATAGGATATATTTACCTTCCTGATTTTTATGCCGACTTTGAAAAACCTAACGGAGCACGTTGTTCTCAGGATGTAGAAAAAGAAATTGAAAAATTAAAAGCCGAAGACGTAAAAGGAATTGTATTGGATCTTCGGATGAACGGAGGAGGTTCTCTATATGAAGTAGTGCAGATGGTGGGAATGTTTGTTGGACGCGGGCCTGTTGTTCAGGTAAGAGACCGAAACGGAAAATCTGCCGTATTAAGTGATAATGATCATCCGGCAATTTATAATGGTCCTCTAGCAGTAATGGTTAATGAAGGAAGTGCTTCTGCAAGTGAGATCTTTGCAGCTGCTATTCAGGATTATAAAAGAGGTGTTATTATTGGCAGTACTTCAACTTATGGAAAAGGAACGGTGCAAAAGAATGTGCCGATCGGTAAAGCACTGGATTTCTTTTCGGGCAGAACTGAATTTGGTGCCGTTAAATTGACCTTTCAGAAATTTTATCGGTTAAACGGGGGATCTACTCAATTGAAAGGTGTAGTGCCCGATATTATTTTACCCGATTATTATGATTACATGAAAATCCGTGAGAAAGATAACCCTGATGCATTACCATGGGATGATATTGCAAAATCATCTTATCAGATATGGCAAAATACTTCTGCCGATTTTGATAATATCATTAAAAAGGAAAATGACGAGATCAATAAAAGCCTCAATTTTAACCTGATCAAAGAAAATACACAATGGCTTTCAAAGAATATGGATAGCCCGGTTGAACTGAGTCTTGAAAAATACAAACAAACACAAAGCCTGATACATAGCACCAACGCACAGATCACTAAACTTTCGAAATTACCCGCTGAAATGGATATTGAAGTAAGCAGATTCGATAAGGATAAATTTTATAATAATCCGGATAAGGGCAAAGGTGAGCGTTATCAGAGGTGGTTAAAAGACATAAAGACCGATTTGTACATCAATCAAACAATAAAGATAGTAAGTGACATGATTGCTGCTCCCGTAAATACGGTATCCAAATAATAGTATAGCATTCTTTTTTAAATGCAGAAGTAATCTCTACTTCTGCATTTTTTTTGTGTAGAATGTATAATGAAATTTGATCGTTCGATTGTGAATGATTTGGCAAAGCTTTATCTTTATTAAAAAAAGGAATCTGTCTATGATCCATCAGGAAAAAAAATGGTACGCTATTTATACAAAACCACGCTGGGAGAAAAAGGTGGATGGTGTATTGTTGAGAAAAGAGATTGACAGTTGGTGCCCTTTACAAAAAGTTGAAAGACAGTGGAGCGACAGAAAGAAGATCATAGAAGACCCGCTTTTTAAATCTTATGTTTTTGTAAGGATCGGAGAGGCGGAAAGAGTGAAAGTATTGATGACAGACGGTGTCCTCAATTTCGTACATTATCTCGGCAAGCCTGCCGTGATAAAAGATGATGAGATCGCAATGATCAAAAAGTACCTTTCTGAAGAAGATGCCAAAATAGAGATCATATCCAGTGAAGGGTTTAAAGAAAACACAAAGGTAAAAGTGAACCATGGTGTATTTATGGATAATGATGGTATTGTTCTTCGCGGTGGCAAGAAAAAAATATATGTACAATTGCAGAGTTTGGGTCAGGTAATGGTAGTAGAATTCCCAGCAGAATATCTGACACCTATAAAATAATCAATTAAAAAAAGCGCCGTGAGAATATGCCTTGTTGTAAATACATTTCCCAGTTTTAATGAAACTGATATTTATAACAAAGCAATTTCCTTGGCTTTAAAAGGGCATCGGGTACATGTTGTTTGTCACAAAAAGAATCTGGGCAAAGACAGTTTTTCCAAGTATGACCTTGAATCATCCAAAATAAAAGTGCATGTATTGTCACTTTCAAAAACAGTAAAGTCGGTGATGAGCAGTTTCTTTGAATCACCTGCTGTATTTTTTCAATCATTAAGTTTTGACAAAAAGACCTTCCGTAAACTCTTTATACATAACTATTATATCCATTTCTTCGGAAAGATAAAATACGATGTGATCCATTTTGAGTTTTCAGGTTTGGGCATCAGCTTTTTACCTATCATAGATGAACTGAAAGGTAAGAAAGTAGTGAGTTGCAGAGGAACTTCAGAAAAAGTAAAACTTCAAATAGATACAAAGCGTAAGGAGTTATTAAGTATTTTATTCAGGAAGGTTGATCTGATACATTGTGTTTCTGAAGACATGAGAAAGTCTATCTCACCTTTCTGCAGGGATACTGAGAAAATATTCGTGAATACTTCGGCCATTGATATTGGTTATTTCAATAGTAATAAGGCCAAAACAAACAATAAAGTTGTTAAAATAATATCGGTTGGCGCTTTAAGTTACCAGAAAAATTATCTGACCGGGTTCTTAGCTTTGAAGAAAGTAGCTGAAAAAGGGTATCAGTTTCATTGGCAAATTATTGGAGAGGGTTCTCAGTTGGAAGAATTACAATTTCATGCTTTTAACCTTTCATTGCAGGAGCATGTAAGCTTTATCAACAAAAGAAATAAAGACGAAATAAAAGCCTTATTGGAGGAATCTGATATCTTTTTAATGACGAGCGTATTTGAAGGGATCCCGAATATATTATTGGAAGCCATGTCTATGCAATTGCCTGTTGTATCTACTCGTTGCGGAGGTGTGGAAGAAGTGATCGATCATGGGATTGATGGATTTATAGCGGAATTATATGATCCCGGAAACGTTGCAGAACAACTGGTTCCTTTAATGGAAAGCTTTGAATTGAGAAACGCGATCGGCACTGCTGCAAGGAGAAAAGTGGAAGCCGGTTTTGTACTGGAAGAACAAACAAAAACCTTCGAAAAAAGCTATCGCAGCCTTTTTAGTGTTGCCTAAGAATACAATAAAAATATCTACCAATACAAATGCAGAAGATCAGATTTGCGATTATCGGATGTGGAAAAATCGGTTTGCGCCATGCGCAACATATCCATGCTTACGGAGAATTGGTCGCAGTATGTGATATTGTATTCGATAAAGCCATTGCATTGGCTGAAAAATACCAGTCCAAACCATACAAAACATTGGAGGGTCTTTTAAATGATCAGAAGAATATTGATGTGATCTCCATTTGCACTCCAAATGGATTGCATGCTGCACAAAGTATTCTTTGTCTTCAATCAGGATTTCATGTATTGGTTGAAAAGCCAATGGCATTATGTGCCGATGATTGCAAGACAATGATAACAGCTGCTGAAAATGCAGATAAAAATTTGTTTGTGGTAAAACAAAACCGATTTAATCCACCGGTAATAGCAGTAAAAGAAGCCATTGATAAAGGAAGCCTAGGAAAGATATATAATGTGCAGTTAAATTGTTTTTGGAATAGAGGTATAGCATACTATCAGGACACATGGAGAGGAACAAAAGAGATGGATGGAGGAAGTTTGTTTACTCAATTCAGCCATTTTATCGACCTGCTCTATTGGTTCTTTGGAGACGTTGCAACTGTTTATGCTTTGACCGACAACTATGCACATCAACAAATCATAGAGTTTGAAGATACCGGAGCTGCTGTATTTAAATTGACCAATGGTATGATCGGAACGATCCATTTTACCGTAAACAGTTTTAAAAAGAATATGGAAGGCTCGTTGACCGTTTTTGGTGAGAAGGGAACTGTAAAGATTGGCGGGCAATACCTGAATCAATTGGAATATCAATGTATCGAAAGTTTTAATTTCGATGTCATGCCTGAAGGAAATGCCGCCAATGATTATGGAACATACTTCGGTTCAATGAGTAATCATGATAAGGAATATCTGCAGCTTATTGAAACGATACAAAGCGGGAATATCAATACCCTTAATGCTTTTGAAGGATTGAAAACAATTGAGATCATCCAAAAAATTTATCAATCAGCCAAACAATTGAACTGATGCCATACAAAAAATTCATAACCGGGATACGAGATGTTCTATTTGGTGAGAACGTAAAACTGATCGAACCCTGTAATTTGTATGAATGCAGTATAGGCAGCAATTCTTTCATAGGTCCATTTGTAGAAATTCAAAAGGGGGTTGTGATCGGAGAAAATTGTAAGATCCAATCGCATAGTTTTATTTGCGAACTGGTCACTATCGGGAACAACTGTTTTATCGGGCATGGGGTGATGTTTGTGAATGACCTTTTTTCAACCGGGAAGCCCGCCGGTGATAGTCAGTTTTGGAAATCAACGAATGTAGGCAATCATGTTTCTATAGGAAGTAATGCAACCATTTTGCCGGTCACTATTTGTGATCATGTTGTGATTGGAGCAGGAGCAGTTGTTACAAAAGATATTTCAAAGCCGGGTATTTATGCCGGTAACCCTGCAAAATTCCTAAGAACCATTGATCTATAGTTTTCACATCATTTGTACTTATCAACTTTCATTTACCTTTAATCATGTTTTCATTTTTAAGTTCATCTAAAAATAATCCTGACCTTTCTTTTATAGGTGCAGACATGCACTCGCATTTGTTGCCTGGTATAGATGATGGCTTACAGAAAATGGACGACACTATTTCCTTCATTAAACAACTGCATACTTTAGGGTATCAAAAATTAATTTGCACACCACATATTTTTGCAGGCGTACATCCCAATTCTCCGGAAACGATATTGCCCGTTTTGGCATCAGTTAGAGAGAAATTAAAAAACCTGGAGATACCTGTCCTCATTGAAGCTGCGGCTGAGTATATGATCGACCATGAGTTCGAACAGGCTGTACAGAGAGGCGATCAATTATTGACTTTCGGCGATAATTATATCTTGATCGAAATGTCTTATATGGCGCCTTCTCCTTATTTACAAAAAGTAATATTCGAATTAAAATTAGCAGGGTTGCAACCTATTCTCGCACACCCCGAACGCTATTCTTTTTATCATCCGCAGTTTCAGCAGTATCAGGAATTAAAGGATAGGGGTTGCTTATTTCAGATCAATATTTTATCACTATGCGGCTATTATGGCAAACAAGTTAAAAATGTTGCAAAAAAACTATTGAAGAATAAAATGGTAGAATTTGTTGGAACCGATATGCATCATCAAAACCATTTACATGTGTTACAACAGTTTGCGAAAGATAAAAAACTATACGGCTTTTTGGAAAATGCTGGACTTTTAAACAGTACCCTTTTGTAATTTATTTTTTGAAATGCTGCAGCAAATTTACCAACTGCTATCATTCTAATAAGTCATCAGTCACCCCATATCCATTTCACCTGTTGTTTGGCGTTTGCTTCATTATTAAACATTGTATCCAATACCTTTCTTCGTTGTTCTATCGTTCCTGCAGTGAATGGTTCCAAAAATAAAGCAGTTATTTTTTTCTGAAATGAACTTGCATCATTGGCTATCACACATAGGTCATCTAATCTGCTTCCTTCTATAGTTGCATTGTTTGCAACAACATATCGCCCGTTATACAAAGCATTCAACAATTTTAATTTAATGCCAGTGTCAGTGAACGATGGCAGTATATTAATATGTGCTTTTGCGATCATATCCTGCATTTCTTTTTCACTCGGGTTGGCGACCAGACAGGTATATTCTTGGGCATATGCCAAACGTTCTATTTTCTTTGATGGATTTTTGCCGGCAATTACAAGTGGCAATTGTAGTGTATGGAACACTTTTTCTAATAGCCAGATCACAGCTTTTTCATTTGCATCAATACTCAGGTCTCCCTGATATAAACAGTAATTTCCTTTCCCTGCCAGACCCTGCAACTGCCATTCCGGTGGCAGGTAGACTGGCAAAAATTCGATCTTCTCGCATCCTAATTCTTTACGAAAAAAATCTGTATCCTTTTCTGTAACAGCCCAGAATGCAGTTGCTTTTGAAACAATGTTCTTCTCATATTTTTTAAGTTGATTACTTTCCCACCAATAGTATAATTTATGGGCGAGTGAAGTAGCGGAACGAAATAATTCCCGATAATATTTAAACTCAACATTGTGTATCCTTACATACTTTTTTCGTTCTGCAAAACGCTCATCATTCAATAAATAAGTACAGTGTATCCCTTCCATTAAAATAGGGTGATCATCCTGTAAGAGATTTTCAAATAAAGCTTCGTTCTTTCTGCTGGAAACAATGTATGGGAGTGAGGGAGTAAGGGCTTGATGGCCCTTTATTCTTTTATAATAATTTACAGAATCGCAATACTTGTTTAATTCTTTTTGCTCATGTTGACCATCATCAAAGCAATGCAGATGAATATACACGCCTTGTTCTTTTAAGGCAGGAAGTTTGTAAAAAAGATCGAACACACCCCCATAGTCTACAGGAAAAGGAACGGTCAGCGCGATAATGTGCAAATGTTTTTCCAAAATGCTTTTAATTTAATTTCTTCATGCTCCCAATTCAGTGCTTCCCTTGCTTTTAAACAATTTTGTCTCAATCGCTCATATAAAACATCATCATGCAGTAAATTGTTCATTGCGCTAACAATTGTATTTGTTTCTGTATTCCCGATCATCAGCGCGACATCAAATTCATCATTGATCTTTCTGTATTCCGGGAAATCAACACAAACTTGCGGAATTCCGGCCATGATATAATCGAAAAACCTGTTCGATAAAGACTGATACTGATTCAACCCCGTTGATTCAAAGAGCGTTAGCCCGAATCTGGCGTTGGGTGTCAATTCACGTAATTGATCCGGTATCAGATAACCTTTCAACTCAACTTTGTCTGCAACATTTTTTTCTTTGATCAATTCACGGACTTTTTCAAAGAAGTTTCCTTTACCGCAGATAACAAGTTTCGCATCCGTTGCTTTCATGGCAGGGATCAGTGTCTCAAAACTTCTTCCTTCATTTACGGCACCCTGATAAATAATGAAGGGTTTGCTGTTTCCGATTTCCGGTTCCCGGTTGATTGTCAAAAGAAGAGGCAAGTTTTTGATCACAGCATACTCAACTTTGTATCTTCTATACAATTCATCTTTAATAAAATCATTTACAGTGTATCCTGATTTGAATTTAGGGACTACAAACTTTTCTATTGCCAGCCAGATCTTATAAATGGATGGTCTTGAAATGATCTCTTTTTGTTCGGTAAATAATTCATGTGCATCATAGACCCTTTTCTTATTTCTTACAATAGAAGCGAAGTAGCAGGCCAGGATACTGTCAAGGTCAATAGCGCAAATAATATCTGTTCTTTGGAAAAGTAAATAAATAAATAGCCGAAGATTATATTCGATATAAAATGCCGGGCCTTTAGTGAAAAAGCAATTCAATCTTTTTTGTTGATAATTTTCGGGTTTGATGGGGATGCTGTCTTTCAACCGCCTGCCAACCAGAACAATTTCTAAACCCTCTGATGACAGCGAACGGCAGATGCGCTGCATGCGTTGATCATAGGAAAGGTCATTGGTAACAGTAAAGATGATTTTTGCCAAATCAAATGAATTAAGTAAAGCAAATATAATATCAGCAAAGCACAATGCTGCTGCAATAAGGAAGATAAAGAACAGTATGCCAAACTGCAATGGTTTGGAGAATTTTTTATCAAAGACTGATTGAGAAAGTTTGATTCTCTTTTAAAAAAAACGTTAATAATCTCAAATGGGAATTTTCTCCTAACTATAAAATAATTTTCATTTCTAACTTACAGTAAATCCAAAATTTTTTCTCAGCAGAGTCTCCGAAGGGACTCTGCGTTTCTTATTGTCGCGAATTCAACTCCATTCTTATTTATAGTCTTATTCCCTCTCAAGCGTTGCCTTTTTCTTTTACCCCTCTCCAAGGCTTCTTTTGCCTTTCTTTTACTTTTTGTGGAGCAGACCAAAAGAAGTCTCGAAGAAGACCAAAAGAAATCCAAATTTTGGAAAATCTTAGGAGCTAACTATTTTAGGTCTTGTAGGACTTCATGACTTATATAGGGCTCAAGTATGGCTTATGGTGAAACTAAGAAACGCTCAACAGATGAAGTAATAACTGCAGATTTGGCAAAATAAAGAGGTATAGAGGCGAAATACCCATGATTTATCTAAGAAGTATCTAAGAATTATATAAGAAGTATATAAGGAGTATGCGCCAAGATGACAGTTAGAAGTGAACTAAAAAAATCATTGTTTTAATGCTGTTTTTTTAGTTTCAAACCCTTACCTTTGCCGCCACAATATTTAGATGTAAATTTTTGGTCGCTATTTAAACGAAAACTTAGATGTCAATTACAAAAGAAAAAAAAGTAGAAGTATTTACAGAATTTGGTGGCAAAGCCACTAACACAGGCTCTATTGAAGCGCAGATCGCTTTGGTAACTGAGCGCATTTCCCACATCAGCGGGCACTTGCAAGCTAATAAGAAAGATTTCTCTACCCACAGAGGTTTGATGCAATTGGTTGGACAGCGTAAGCGCTTACTGACTTATTTGCAAAAAACAAATTTGAGCGGCTACCGTTCATTGATCGAAAAGCTGGGTCTCAGAAAATAATTTTCACTATCATGATAAGTGCTATTCCCAACTGATAATTTATACGGTTGGGATTAGTTTTTTGTACATGAAGTATTTTGGCTTTTATCATTCATCGATATGGGAACAAAGAGCTTGCCGCTTCAATTAGTTTCTATATCTTAAATCAAATCAACTATGTTATCACAACCTATACAATCAAGCTTTCAGTTGCCCAATGGTGCTGAAGTGATCATTGAAACCGGAAAATTAGCCCGTCAGGCTGATGGAGCCGTTACAGTTCGCCAGGGTAATTGTATTTTACTCGCAACAGTAGTTGCCAATAAAGAACCAAAAGAAGGTCAGGACTTTTTTCCATTGAGTGTGGATTATCAGGAAAAATTTGCTTCTGCGGGCCGTATACCCGGTTCATTCTTCAAAAGAGAAGCAAGATTAAACGATTATGAGATCCTTACCAGTCGTTTGATCGACCGTGCTTTGCGTCCATTATTCCCGGAAGATTATTTATGTGATGTACAGGTATTGATCAGCCTTATTTCAAGCGATCCTGAAATATTGCCTGATGCATTGGCTTGTTTGGCTGCATCAGCTGCATTATCTGTTTCAGATATTCCAATTAAAGAGATCATCAGTGAAGTAAGAATTGCCCGTATCGATGGACAATTCGTAGTGAATCCAACCCGTTCAGAATTGGAAAAATCTGATCTGGAATTTCTGATCGCTGCTACTGATAAGAATTTAATGATGGTAGAAGGTGAAGCAAAAGAATGTTCAGAAGAAGATCTGGTGAATGCTTTACAAGTTGCACACGATGCTATTCGTGTTCAGATCAAGGCTCAGGAGCAATTAAGAGATAAGAAAGCTATTGCAGGTAAAAGAGATTATAAGAAGCCTGAACAAAATGAAGAAATTCAGCAAAAAGTGTATGCTTTTGCAAAAGATAAAGTATATGCAATTTCTAAAAGTGCTTCAGCAAAATCTGAACGTTACGACGCTTATGCAGTTGTAAAAGACGAGTTGATCGCCAGCTTAGGTGAAGAAGTAACCGATAAGGATAAAAAATTAGCTAAGAAATATTATGAGGACCTGAAATGGGAAGTAGTTCGTAATATGATGCTGGATGACCGCATTCGTTTGGATGGAAGAAAATTAGATCAGGTTCGTCCGTTAGCAATGGAAGTAGAACCATTGCCGGCTCCACATGGTTCTGCATTGTTCACCAGAGGTGAAACACAATCATTAACAACCGTAACATTAGGAACTGCATTAGATCAATTATTGATCGAAAGTGCAGCAAAATCAGAATATTCAAATTTCATCCTGCATTATAATTTCCCTCCGTTTTCAACAGGTGAAATTAAAATGATGAGGGGTCCCGGTCGTCGTGAAGTGGGTCATGGTAACCTTGCTATGCGCAGTTTAAAACAAATGATGCCTGATAATAGTGTGTATGCTTATACAACTAGAATCGTAAGTGATATTTTGGAAAGTAATGGTTCATCATCTATGGCAACTGTTTGTGCCGGTTCTTTGGCATTGATGGATGCAGGTGTGCCTTTTCCAAAACACGTAAGCGGTGTGGCAATGGGTTTAATTACCCGTGCTGATGGCAAGTATGCGATCCTGACAGATATCTTGGGTGATGAAGATCATCTGGGTGATATGGATTTTAAAGTAACAGGAACACGCGATGGTATTTGCGGCGTGCAAATGGATATTAAAGTGGACGGATTGAGTATGGAAGTGATGAGAGAAGCTTTGTCACAGGCAAGAAAGGGACGTTTACATATTCTGGATGCGATGTATGAATGTATTCCTGAACCACGTGCAGAAGTGAAACCACATACACCTAGAATGGAGAAACTGATCATTGATAAAGAATTCATTGGTGCAGTGATCGGGCCAGGTGGAAAAGTGATCCAGGAAATTCAACGTGTTACAGGAACTACTGTAAATATTGAAGAGATCGGTAATTACGGTGAAGTAAGCATTTTCTCTGCCGATAAAGAAGGACTTGAAAAAGCATTGGCATGGGTGAGGGGATTGGTTGCTGTTCCGCAGGTTGGTGAAGTGTATGAAGCAGTGGTAAAGAGTATCAAAGAGTTTGGTGCATTCGTTGAATTCCTGCCAAAGAAAGAAGGCTTGCTGCATATCAGTGAGATCAGCTGGAAACGTCTGGAAACAATGGATGGTGTATTGAAAGAAGGCGATAAGATCAAGGTTAAATTACTGGGTATCGATCAACGTACCGGTAAATTTAAACTGAGCCGTAAAGTATTGATGCCAAGACCTGAAGGAAGAGGGGAGAGAGAGGATGACAGAAATGGAAACGGTTCTTCAGAAGAATAAAATATTCAATCATAACCCTCGATAAAATCGGGGGTTTATTTTTAGCACATGAATCATATTCAAATCATAGTTCCTGCTGTATCTGAAGAGATCAGCGATATACTGATCGCAGAACTTTCTGCCATTGGGTTTGATGGTTTTGAGGAAACAGAGAATGCAGTGAATGCATTTATTGAAGAAGATAAGTTCAAGGAGGCCGAATTGCAGTTTCTCCTGAATGGCAGAGGCTTAGGTTATCAAAAAAAGTTGATCGAAAAACAGAACTGGAACCAATTGTGGGAATCCAATTTTGATAGGGTTATCGTTGATGATTTTGTTGGTATCAGGGCAGAGTTTCATGAACCGATCATCGGTGTTGAACATGAGATCCTGATCACTCCCAAAATGAGTTTTGGAACAGGTCATCATGCCACCACTTTTATGATGATGCAATTGATGAGGGAAATAGATTTTACCGGAAAAACAGTCTTTGATTTCGGCACCGGTACCGGAATACTGGCTATCCTTGCAGAAAAATTAGGTGCAGAAAAAGTGTTGGCAGTAGATAATGATGATTGGTGTATTGAAAATGCCGGCGAAAATATCAGCAAAAATAGCTGTAGTTGTATTGAGATCACTAAGGCAGATCATACCAGATCCAAGGCCGGCTTTGAAATAATACTTGCTAACATTAATAAGCATATCATATTAGAAAACATTGCATCTATAGATCAGGCGATCAATCTTAAAGGGAATATCTTATTAAGCGGCTTATTGATTGAGGATGAGCCTGATATACATACTGCAGTTAAATCATTTGGCTGGGAGCATTTAAGAACAGTTCAAAGAAACGGATGGATCGCCCTACAGTTCAAAAAGTTAGCCCCGTAAATTCCATGTTAAGAAATTATGAATTACGGTTTGGGTGAGTATATTTGCATTCCTTAACTTCAACTACCTCCCATGAATGAATTTTTGCTCATAGTTGTAGCTTACATGATTGGATCCGTTCCAACAGCAGTTTGGGTTAGTAAAGGTTTTTTCGGAATTGATATCAGGGATTATGGTAGCGGTAATGCCGGTGCCACCAATGTGTATCGCGTATTGGGAAGCAAATGGGGAACCTTTGTCATGATCATTGATATGCTGAAAGGCATATTAGCCACTTCCTTATATTTCTTATTGCCTTACTATCTGACCAATGAGTGGGATAGAACAAATTTCATGATCGGTTTGGGTTTGGCATCCGTATTGGGCCATATTTTCCCGATCTGGGCCGGATTTAAAGGAGGAAAGGGTGTTGCCACTTTATTCGGTATGGCATTAGCCATTCAGCCGATTGTAGCCGTTTGTTGTGTAGGGGTCTTCCTGTTGGTCTTGTATCTAACTCGTTTTGTTTCTTTGAGTTCTATCCTTGCCGGAGTATCATTTATGGTCTTTATCCTGTTCATTTTTAATGAAAAGGAAACATTATACCGGATATTTGCTGTGATCGTGGCATTAATGATCGTATTAACACACCAGAAAAACATCTCTCGAATCTTAAAAGGCACAGAAAGTAAGGTCCCTATTTTGAAGTATCGGGACCGTCGAAAGCAAAGAAAACGCAGTATTTAGTTGAATTTTCTGCTTCTTTCAAATTAGTTTGGTATTTGTTTACCAACTATGCTCACAATTTTTTAACTTTGCCAACCATTCACATCACCTGAAATTCCTTTTAGGCATGTCAAATCAGAATTTGTTAGAGAAATTACAATTGAAAGACGAGAAGAACCTGTTAATTCAGGGCTTGCCTTCCTCCATCGAAAAGCAGTTTGTGAAACTGTCTTATGCCAAAAATGTGACTCCTTTGCTTAAAACCAAAAAAGTTGATTTTGCCCTGGTATTTGCAGTTAATCAAAACCAGCTGAACAATGTATTGAAGGATGTATTTCCTGCTTTACACGGGGAAAGCAAATTATGGGTGGCCTACCCGAAGCAAACCAGTAAGATCGTAAGTGATCTGAACCGTGATTGCAGTTGGGACTTTTTAACCTCCAACGATTACGAAGGGGTTACTTTGGTGGCCTTGGACCATGTTTGGAGTGCGATGCGGTTTAAGAAAACTGCTAATATTCCTGCAAGGGCTAAAGCGGTTTCGGAAAAAAAAATTGAAATAAAAGGGATCGATTTTGACAAAAGATTGGTGATGCCTCCGGTTGAATTGGAAATGGTATTTACCAAGCATAAAAAAGTAAAAGAATTCTTTACTTCACTTTCATTTTCAAATCAAAAAGAATATGTAAGCTGGATCGAAGAGGCCAAAAAAGACGAAACACGTCAACGTAGATTAGAAGCGGCAGTTGAAAAATTAATGGCCGGCAAAAAGAACCCTTCCGAAAAATAGAGGCTTTATTATACCGAAATAGAAAAAGCAAAGTGCTTTCGCTGTAAAAAGTGAAAGCATTTTTATTTAATGATCACCGTGCCGAATTTTTTGGTGATCTCAGACTCCATTGACTTAAGATGTTTGTGTATTTGGTGTAAGGTCATAAAGTCTTCGTATTTCGCATTTTCAATGTCGCGTTGATTTTCTTCGATCAGCTTTCTTATTTTCCGCAACTTGAAAATGCCGATACTCATATCAACATCATAATGCGAAGTATCTCTGTTCACAATATTCATTCCCTCTAAACGCTCATCCCATTTTTGGCTCAGTTCATGCGGAAAAACGGTGATGCTAACCACTAAACTTCTCACTGCATCATCGGGGTGATACAAAAATGATTTGGCATCAGGTTGTAATCCCTGATCATACCAGTTCTTGTATTCATTAAATAGACTTTCCAATTGCAGATTGTCGAAACGAAATTGTTCCAGTTCCTCGAAAATATATTGCGCCATTGTTTTTTGTTCATCCCAACTGCGTAAACCATATTCCAGTAAAACACGCAGTACATTTTTTTCGTGGGCCTCATCCTGATTGAGCAATAAGAAATTATCATCTAAAACATCTTCGGGCTGCTGCGATTGCTGCAGATAATAATTGGCATCTTCAAAAGGTAATTTCTTTTCATCTTTCGCGATCTTATCACGTTTCAATTTATTGACAAGATTCGTTAATCCACCTTCATCAATTTTTAATAAGGAAGAACATTGCTTGATATAATCCTGCAGTTTGGTAAAGTCTTCCGCCTTATTGATCTTACTTAAAGTATCGGCCACCTGATTTACGACCTCACTTTTCTTGGTAACATCATTGCCTGCATCTTTCAACATCACTTCCAGCTGAAAAAGAATGAAATCCTTTTTATTCTTTGCAATGAAATCCTGAAAAGCGGCAGCGCCTACTTTGTTTACATAACTATCGGGGTCTTCCTTGTCCGGGATCAATACGAGTTTCACATTCAAGCCTTCTTCCAAAGCCATATCCAAACCGCGTAAAGCAGCTTTTATTCCGGCTGCATCACCGTCATAAATAATGGTAAGATTGTTACTGTATTTTTTAACGATGCGGAGTTGATCTGTTGTGAGAGATGTGCCACCACTGGCAACAACATTCTCGATTCCTGCCTGATGCAAACTCACCACATCGGTATATCCTTCCACCAATAAACATTCGTTGGCTTTATCAATGGCCATTCTGGCAAAATAAGATCCATATAAGACTTTGCTCTTTACATAGATCTCATTTTCGGGTGTGTTGATATATTTTGGTGCCTTATCTGCTTTGCCAATGACCCTTGCCCCAAAACCAATGATCTTTCCGGTATTGTTATGAATGGGAAAAATAATTCTTCCGCGATAATTATCGATCAGCTCGGTTTCATTTCTTACCACAACCAATCCGGTTTTGGGCAAGAGTTCCCGGTTGAACTGATTTTGTAATAAAGCT
>Ga0364873_10295_pt1 | contig 28358 bp, 16 predicted proteins | sample ExccelAu500001D3_2_FD_206928 | JGI IMG/M metagenome (GOLD analysis project Ga0364873, IMG submission 206928) | Enriched cells from Trout Bog Lake Hypolimnion, Wisconsin, USA - BchlTB.Aug07.5000.01.D3 | ecosystem: Environmental > Aquatic > Freshwater > Lake > Hypolimnion/Profundal zone | place... | reverse complement strand
TACACCCAGGATGAGAGCTACTACATCCTGGACGCCGAGCCAGGCGCCAGCGTGTATCTGGGAACGATTGACGGGATTGAGCCTTCCGAAATGTTGACGGCGCTAGAGCGGGCGCAACAAGGAGACCAGGACTTCGAAGCCGAGCAATTCGCGAACAAATGGCCCGCCAATAAGCACGATCACTTCCTCATCCCCGCAGGGACCATCCACTGTTCCGGGGCTGAGGCGATGGTTCTGGAGATCTCAGCAACACCCTATATCTTTACTTTCAAGCTTTGGGACTGGGGACGTCTCGGCCTAGACGGGAAGCCGCGTCCGATCTACCTTGAGCATGGCAAGAATGTGATCGACTGGAATCGCGGAACCGAGTGGACTCGAGGGAACCTGATCAACCGCTTCGAGCCGATTGCCAAGGGAGAGGATTGGCTGGAGGAACGCACGGGGCTGCACGAGATGGAATTCATCGAAACGCGGCGTCATTGGTTCACGGGTGTAGTCCACCACCACACCGGGGGTGGCGTGAACGTTCTCAATCTCGTCGAGGGCGATGCAGCAGTGGTTGAAAGTCCTACGGATGAATTCGAACCGTTCGTGGTCCATTACGCGGAGACGTTTATCGTTCCCGCTTCCGTTGGCCACTACACGATTCGCCCACTCGAGCCGGATCCTCCAAAGCCACTCGCCACGATGAAGGCCTTTGTAAGAACATGAGCAAATACGTTACCAAACCTATCCCCGCCGAGAAACCTGCCGTCGGACGCATAACCCGGCCATGGGGTTCTTTCTCTCAGTACGCGTTTAACGAAGAAACGACAGTTAGCCTGATGACCGTTAAGCCAGGGCAACGGCTCAGCCTTCAGTCTCATACCGGCCGGGCAGAGCTTTGGATCGTTTTGGACGACGGTGCGACCGTTCAAGTGAATGATGAGGTCAAGGTGTGCTCTGCTGGCGACGAGATATGGATTCCAGCCGAATCGCGACATCGATTGAGCTGTACAGGGGATGCTCCAGTTCGAGTTCTCGAAGTTGCATTCGGCAATTGGCAACAGGACGACATCGAGCGATACGACGATGACTACGCCCGGCCCGAGAAAGGCGAGTCCTAGCGATGACACAACCCATTCAGACACTGCGAGTCGATCACCGATACAGCCCAATGTGGTGGCAAACACTTATCTGCCTCCCTGACGATCCAGTCAAAACGCTAGTTGGCCGTGAAGGACAATTCTTCCTCGATTTCGGCTCGGGAGGCCCGCGGAATTTCCAAACGAGCTTCGAGTTTGGGCTCGTGGAAGGTTCCGAATGGCTCGACCAAGTGCTCCCGGACGCGAGAATTCCCTTGCTCGTAACCCACAAGCAATCGAAGGGATTTGCGATAGAAGAGACGACATTTCTCGAAATACCCTCCGACCAAGAGCCAAAACCGAAGGCTGTTCGATACGATGGATTTGAGACCCTTACTGGGTGGGCAGAGCCCTCTATCCCATCGGATCCCGCGTTTCGCGACGCTGCAGTGCGTTACCCGAGCGGATCGCATGAAGCGTCGCTTGAAGTTCACCTTAACGTCGACAAATTCGGAAGCAGGACGATCGCACTCGGGTTCTGCGAAGGTCGCCATCCCCAGCCCGGTCTTCGAAGGGCGATTGCACAGGTCGAAGGCGCCGATGCCAAAGAGATCGATCCAGTTCGCGATTTCGGGGCGAATGTTCCCGGTGTCTATCTGTTCAAGGCACACGATACTGATGGCGACGGGCGAATTCTAATTTCGATTAAGTATCACCCGGATACCCACTTTTCCGTCGAAACCGATCTTGTCTCGGATCTTCGGACGATCATGCTCAGCGCACTCTGGTCGTTCGTTGGCCCCGTACCTACAAGTGAGCGAATCGTTGCCGGCACAGAGTCGGCGAAGGCTGATCTTTATGCTCCAGGCAAAGATCTACTCCTTCCTCACCGGCGGAATCATACGCTGGTTCGAGTAACCAATCCCACCGAGAACTCAATCGTTCTTCATCCGATTCTTAGTATCGACGGAGTTCAAACCCCTGAGTTGGTATCCGGGAGACTGCGCATCGGTCCCCACAACTGGGTGTCTTCGGCGTTGACGTTTAAGTCAATCGACTCAGTCGATGGCGAAGACTCACATGCGACAACCAAATCTGCAGGAATTCAGGGGACTGGCGGGCGCCACTGGGTGGCTTCAATGTCTGATATCTCAGTTGACGCAGGGACATCTGTCGAGTTCGCCATTGTTCTCGACCGCTTTTCCAGGTCGAACCCATCCGATCATGAGTTGCGTTCGTCACGAGATGCGATGGCTGACATGGGGGCCTGGTGGCTTGCCAGCGGACCGTCCCACTCGGCAATCGAATTGCCAGATCCAAGCGCGCAACGGATGGTGGATTCTTGCCTTAGGAATCTTTTCCAAGCCCGCGACGAGCGAAACGGACTTCCATCGTTTCATGTCGGACCGACAATCTATCGCGGCTTGTTCCTTGCCGACGGAGCGTTCATGCTTGAGTTGGCGACGATGCTCGACCGAGTCGACGAGTCTCGGGCCGGCATTGAATACCTCAGGAGCTTCGAACTGCCAGAGGGCGGTTTCAACGTAATCGATACCTACTACAAGGAGAACGGCCTTGCTGCTTTTGCGATCATTCGACACGCACAACTGACCAACGATCGAGAATGGCTCAAGACCAAGTGGTCAACGATCCAAGGATGCGTTCGTCGCATTATCGCTCTCCGTCGAACGACACCGAAAGGAGCGCCAAACGAGGGGCTACTTCCCGCTGGCGCATTCTGTGACGGTGGAGTGTTCAACAACAATCGTCCATTCGCAGACTATTCCAACGTTGCATGGTGCCTAAGCGGCCTAAAATGGGCGGCCGAAGCTGCCCGATGGATTGAAGAAACGCACGATGCCGAAAACTGGCAAGCGGAATATGACGATTTCCGCAGAACGTTTCAGCTCGCTGCCGAAAAGGACGTCACTCCCGACAGCCACGGCAACATGTACTTGCCGGTAGTGCAGGGGAATGGCGACAATCACGCTCCTCCTCGGGGCCAGTGGGCGTTCTGCCATTCCGTCTATCCAGGCGGAATCTACGCGCAAGGCGATCCGATCGTTAAAGGCACTCTTGCGATGCTTCACGACGCGCTAGTTGAAGGCGTCGTTCTCGATACCGGTTGGATGACAGGTGGACTATGGCCATACTTCTCATCCTTCTATGCGCACGCTCTCCAATGGGCAGGTTCTGGCCAAGAAGTCCCACAAATCCTGTACGACTTCGCCAATCACAGCTCGCCGACTCTCGTCTGGCGAGAGGAACAAAAGCCTCAAGGAATGGGTTACGAGGAAGTCGGCGATATGCCTCATAACTGGGCAAGCGCAGAGTTTCTCCGCATGGTTCTGCACGGCATTCAAATCGACCGAGGATCTGAACTGCACCTTCTGGAAGGACTCCCTCGAGAGTGGGCTGCGCCAGGGGCAGTCACGCGACTCCGCGGCATTCGGACGCCGTTTGGCTGCATCGACCTCGACGTAACTGGTGAAGCAACGGATGTGAGAATCCGACTGAAGTTCGATGACGAATCGAATATGCCGGGCCGCGTTGTCGTTCATCGGGATTCGTGGGGTGAAGGATCCGAGGTAACAATGACTGTTAAATCAGAAATCAATGAGGTGGTGCCACGAGCCCACTGAGAGCATTTGCTCTAGTGTCAGGAATCGTGCTGGCGGCTGTAACCTCAGCCGAAACTCAACTTTCGGTTTGGGGCGCCCAGCTAGGGCCCGATTCTATCGCGGGGACCTTGGCTGTCGCCCAATCGTTCGAAGCAAAGCATCCCGGAGTTCACGTTCGGATGCTTGGCCTCGGAGTTGGGCATATGAACCCGCAGAAGCTTCTGACCGCGATTGTGGGCGGTACATCGCCCGACCTGATTTTCCAAGCCCGGTTCAATATCAGCGATTGGGCTAGTCGAGGCGCCTTCTTGCCGCTTGACGACCTGATCGAACGCGATCGCAAGGAACCGAATTGCCCGCGAAGCGACGATTACTACGATGCCGCATGGAGCGAAGCGGTTTATGGTGGGCATGTTTACGGAATCCCAACCGGCGCCGACGATCGAGCACTCTATTGGAATCGAGGCTTGTTTCGGCAAAAACGCGCCGACTTAACCGCAGCAGGGCTTGACTGGCGAAGGCCGCCAAGAACTTGGTCGGAGCTGTTGAGCTACTCCAAGGTCCTCACGATTAAAGGAAAGCGAGCGGGATTCATTCCGAATTTCGGTAACTCGTGGCTCTACCTTTACGCTTTCCAAAACAACGCTCGGTTCCTATCTCCGGATGGAAAGACCTGCACGCTGGCGTCCCCCGAGACTGCGGAAGCACTCGACTTCATGAAACGGGGCTACGACATCGTTGGCGGATTCAACGCTGCAAACGAATTTCAATCGGGATTCCAAGGCGGCGAAAACGACCCGTTCATCGCGGGGCAGGTCGCGATGAAGATCGACGGCGACTGGTCGTTACCGGGGCTTGCCAGATACGGACCAAGCCTCGACTTCGGGGTTGCCCCCCCCCCTCCAATTCCCGACGATCGTTATGCTCGCCGTGGCCGTTTTGCCAACGAACCCAATCAATTCCTCACTTGGACAGGCGGGTTCAGCTACGCGATGCCGCGAGGATGCCCCCATCGAGAGATGGCCTGGCAGTTCATCAAATTCGCGGCCAGCCTCGAAGGAAGGTTGATTGAGAATCGTGCTCAAGCCTCGGCCGACCGAGCAAAGGGCAGGATGTATCTCCCTCGCATACAGGGACTGAAATCGGCAAACGAAGCACTTTTCAAGCTGTATCAGCCGGCAGACCCCAAGTTTGCCGAAGGATTGAGGGTTCACATTGGGCTGATGGCTACCTCGCGAGTCCGACCTCCGACCGTAGTCGGCCAGCTTCTTTGGGACGAACACGTTAGGGCTACTGAGCAGGCGCTGCTTGGGAAGCTTTCATCCTTGGACGCCCTCAAGCAGGGCCAAGATACCGTTCAGCGAGAGATGAATATCTTGGCTTCCAAAGGAACCTATCCGGAAGTTTCTTTCCGATCGATTGGAGCGATTGCCGTTCTTCTAGCCCTGATTGGGGTTGCCGGTGCGATATTCGTGTGGAGGCGAGCACGTCTCGGTAAGCTCGCCCGCGGAGAGGCTCGATGGGGCTACTTCTGCATCGCCCCCTGGTTCGTTGGGTTCATCGTTTTCACGGTTGAGCCGATGCTTGCTTCCTTGTTTTTCAGCTTCACCGACTACGATGTTCTCTCTCCTCCTCGATGGGTGGGGCTCCGCAACTTCTCCGACATGGTCGGCCCCGATCGAACGAACGTCTTGAAGGCTTTCGGCAACGCAGCCTACCTAGCCGGTACTGGAGTTCCACTTGGGATTTCGACCGGCCTCGCCGTAGCTCTGCTACTGAATGCAGGCGTACGTGGGATGCGATTTTATCGAACGGTTTTCTACCTCCCAGCAATCGTCCCAGTCGCAGCAAGCTCGGTGCTTTGGATATGGCTCCTCACTCCGGATCCCGATAAGGGCCTTATCAATACGGTTTGGCGCTCCACGATCGGAGTTTGGATGTCCGTCCCCAGCCCAGGATGGCTAACCGCGGAAGCATGGGCTAAACCTGCCTTGCTGCTGATGGGTGTTTGGGGCGCCGGCAGCGGAATGATCCTCTGGCTCGCAGGGCTGAAAGGGGTTCCGACAAGCCTCTATGAAGCAGCTAATCTCGATGGCGCCGGGCCCAAACGTGCCTTTCTTAGCGTTACGTTGCCGATGCTCAGCCCGATCCTTTTCTTCAATATTGTGATGGGGTTCATTGGCGCCATTCAGGAGTTCGACCGCGTGTACATCATGGCGGGAGATGAAAGCAATGGACCGAGCGATGCGCTTTTAGTCCCAGCCAAGTACCTGTTCACAAACGCCTTCACCTACTTCAAAATGGGCTATGCAAGCGCCCTAGCTTGGATGATTTTCGGCGTCATCCTGCTGATCACTCTCGTCCAGTTTCGATTGGCGCCGCTTTGGGTCCATGAGGAGACAGGTAAATGACGACGAACTTGGTTTTCGCGGTCGGTACCTTGGCCGCGTGGGCGGGGGCGGCTCTGCTTTTGCGGGCACTCACCCTTGCGCTCCTTCGAAAGCCCGGCGTGCCAATGGCAGCAGGTATCGGTGGTGTTCTGCTGCTTGTCAGCGCAACGACGCCTGCCTTCCGCCAAGGTCTTGGAATTCCTCTCGTCTGGCTTGTGATGCCGTTCGCCGGTTGGGCTGCGCTTCTATTAGCAGTCCTATCTATCGTGAGGCTCACTCAGGCAGCGATCGATCGGTCGCAACGCCGTTTACTCGAATCGGCAGGATGGCTCGGAGGCGCTTGTCTGTTCGCCATCCTCTTTCGGATTGACCCAGCGAATTCAATTAGCATCCTTCAAGGACGGATTGGACTGAGCCTGCCAGGCGCGATTTCGCTTCTGGCGTTTGCGGTCGCGGCAGTTGGGGTCATGGCAACTGTCGGAAGGAGGCTGAACAAGAGCGGTACGAAGATCGCGATCCACCTAACGCTTCTGGCTGGCTGCGTCGTCTTCGGAATGCCATTTGCCTGGCTCTTGATTACGAGCTTCAAAGAGGACCGGGACATGTCCAACGCCCACGGTCTCGTCTGGATCCCAAAAGTTCAAAGGACGGTGCCTTTCTTCGATCCGAACGATCCCCTGCTTGAAGGGACCTACCAGGGCAATTGGGTTCAAGCAACTATCTCCGGTCGAACTTCGGACGGTTCGTACATCGTCGAAGTGCAGCGCCCATCCAGTCTACGAGGGGTCTCGTTTACAGCGTCGCCTCGCTCCTTCCGCATTGTCAAGAAAGATGCTCCCGTTGTGATGGGAAAAGGGTTCACCGGGTTCGTGGTACACGAAGTCGACGACGGGCGAAGAGTGGTTCGATTCCTGACCCCTCCCAACAAAGCTGGTCAAGAGAAAGTATTTCTTCCCTCTGAACTCGACCCGGTGCGAGACGCTGGCTTGCGGACTCAGAATTACACCGATGCCCTCGAAGCGATGCCGCCCGAGACCAACCATGGACTCGTGTATCTCAAGAACACACTCGTTTTGGTCGTTTTGAGCGTGCTCGGAACCCTCCTTAGCTCATCGCTGGTGGCCTACGGATTTGCACGGCTAAGGTTCCCTGGACGAGACGTGCTGTTCAAGATCTTGTTAGCAACCATGATGCTTCCAGGAACGGTGACGCTGCTACCTCAATTCTTGCTGTTCCGCGAACTTGGTTGGATCGACACGCTCTATCCCATTTGGGTTCCCACCTTTTTCGCAGGCGCATTCAACGTTTTTCTACTTCGCCAATTCTTTACTCAGATACCCGGAGAACTGGAGGATGCCGGCAAAATTGACGGCGCATCGGTTCTGGGAACGTTCTGGAGGATCATGCTTCCCCAGGTCAGGCCCGCTCTCGCAGTGGTAGCGATCTGGACCTTTATGGGCGCTTGGAACAACTTCATGGGGCCGCTCCTCTACGTCAACACTCCGGAGAACATGCCGCTCAGCTACGCACTGCAGCTATTCCAAAGCGAGAGAGGAGGCGAACCCGGATTGATGATGGCGTTTGCGACGTTGACAATTCTCCCCGTCCTTGCCTTATTCTTCTTTGCCCAACGCTACTTTATTGAGGGCGTCACTCTCAGCGGCCTTGGTGGGCGGTAGCGTCTCATCGCGGTAACCGCCCTTCGAAACCTGAATGGCTTAGTGAGCGAGAAGCCAGAACATCCGCGCGGTTCCTGCGTTTCCGAGCAACGTTTTCGCCATCGGTCGCTCAGCAAGCGGCATTTGCATCGATGCCTTATCCATTGCTCTTTCGGAAGAATCCAATGCCATCGCGGGACCGGTCTGTCCCGTCAACTTCTTGAATAGATCGAATCGATCCCGATCGATGGTCCATAGCCTCATATTCCGCCAGTACAAACCGTCTTTATCGCGTAGGTTCGCCGAGCAATAGTCTGCTTCTCGTCTTGCTTCGGCAACATAGCGTTCGTCGCCTGTAGCAACAGACAGTTCCCTCATGCCATCGACCAGGTACTGGACGAAAAACGTCGAGTCGTACCAATAGCGATGCTTCGGATCGGACACCGCCCCGTCGAACATTGGCGACAACGACCTGTCGATACAAGCCTTTCCCATCTTGATCGCCCAGTCCAAATAAGTCCGATCTCCCGTCTGCCGGGAATACTCGACAGCGGCCCGGATTGGCACGCCTGTGTTGTAAGTCCAAATCGTGTTCATTCGCTCAAATCCGGGCGCCTTGAAGCCGTCGTAAATGAGCCCATGGGTTGAACTCAAACGTTCGTGGATCCAATCGAGGGCTCGCTTAGCCCAAGCTTGATAGGCGGCCTTATCATGAGTCTTGCCGATCAGGAGCGCAGCCAAGGCGCCGGCGGCTGTTGCAGAAACAGTTCGATCGTGTCGATCCTCCAGGCCAGCTTTGGTTCCCCACCGCATTCCGCCAGGCTTTCCAGAACCATCCCAACCACCTTTTACATATCCCTCGAAGATGTCGATGGCCCGAGTCCGATACCGCTGCTCACCTGTGACCTCAAACGCTTCCATACAGGCAATAGCAGCCCAAGTATTGTCGTCGTAGAACTTGTCGTCGTTTCCGACGAAGTATGTCCATGCGCAGTAGGCATGCCCACTCCGGTCGAAGTACTGCTCGAGGGCGTCGTAGTACTTGCCGACTCTGGGCTTCCAGTTCTTGGGATCGACCTTTGCCGCTTCGATTACCGTTTGCCATCCCAAAAGAGAGGGCCAAAACGTATAGCCTTGCATTCCGACTGCTTCAGACGACTCTACAGGCGGCCTCCAGATATTCCGAGAAGGGTCGTAAAACACCGAAACAGTCAGGTTTGTAAGGCGTTTTGCTTCAGCAGAAAACCGGACAAAGTTAGCGTCTTTTTGCATTAGCGTGAGTACGAGGGCAGCAATCATTAGTTCAATCTCCGCCTCTTCATTATGTCCTAATGTTTAGACAATTAGACCATCGATATATCGTCGGATCTGGTCGCCGTCTCAAACAGTCTACGGTCGATTCACACCACGTCGAACGGGTTCTCGCATTAGGTTTCGGGACACAGTAGATAGTCTAGTCGCAAGACATTCACGAATAAAAACGCGCGAAGTAATTGCAACAATCAATACAAGTTTATGGCTCATGAAGCCCAAAGAACAAATCGCTGACGGCGCCCAATTTGCGATCCACTCTGTCCGTCTTAGGTCTGGCGTGCTTTCAGATTCGCGACAGACTCAATTACCATCAAAGCGAGAGGCACTTTGAACCACGTTAGGGATCTTCAACAAAACGTGCCAAACCATGTTTTCCAGGAGCGAAAGGCGTTGTTATTGCGTCGCAAATAGCTATGCCGGGGATGAATTCTCGCAATCGTTTTGAATTCCAGAACGTCTTTGCTAACAGGTGTCGTGTGCTGAGTTGTTTTCTTGCCGAAATTGCAGGCAGTTCGCGGGCGCAAGCAGCCGTCGAGGATCTTTGACGAACTTTGCGACTGGACCGACAGCGGAACACTTTTTGGTGTGCGCTGAATCCTCAGTCTACGGCCAAGAATCCTTTCGCAATTTAACCGTTACTATTCCGGTATCTCCTTAGCAATGATACAACAATCTCTGTTCGATCGAGTCCTCGACGATAGCTGTCCACGTTGTGGCAGCGATGAGATCGTTTCGATGGCTGAATTGACCGAACTCATGTCCGGATCGGTGTTTCAATGCCCTCCCGACTTGGCAGAATGGCTCACTCCGCCTCAGAGCCCAACTCGGCCAGTCTCAAACCGCCGAAGGATTGCGATCCGGAACAGCATCGCATTTGGCCTGGCTTTGTGTGCCGTCCTTTCTGTAGCATTTTTCGCCTTGACTGGTTCGACTCCGACATGGCCGTTCGCCATACCGATAACAGGTCTTGGCGCGATCGTATGTATCAAGACTTGGCGTACCGAAACGAAGATGGCTGAGTATGAGGAATCGCTTCAGCTAGATACGTACTGGGAGCTTTATCGAGCCTATCTCAGCCGTCAGCAGATTTGGTCAAGGTTACGGTACTGCTGCAAATGTTCCATCGTCGTCGACCCTGCAACCAACCAAACAAGATCCCTATTCGAAGTGCATGAACTCGCAAATCGGCGAACGACGACCACGGGAGCAAGCCTGCGCTGAAGACCTCTCTTGCTGCGATCTTGATAGGAGGCCTGGCCTCGGTTGCCGCTGGCGCCGATGTCCAGATTCACCCTTTCTACTCGGACAAACCGATCCACTCCGAAGGTGGTCGTTGGACGTACTTTTTCCAGCTTCCTCACGGGCTTTTCTTAGCCGGCGATGGTTCGTTTTCGATTGACTACGATACTTCGCCGACGCTAAGCGCCACCGACGAGAGCATCACTGTCCTGCTGAACGGGCAACCAGTTGACTCCCGATCGGTCGTCGTTGCGAATCCAACCCCCGCTCATTGGCAAATCAAGCTGCCAATGAAATATTGCAAGGGTGGCTTCAACGAGGTCTCACTCATCATCAGGAGCCTTTCGAGGCTCGGGCCATGCAGTGAAGACGACGACATGAAAAACTGGGTGCGCTTCTTGAAGAGCTCAGTCATTCACCTCGACTTGGCGGAACCCGGAGCATTCCCGATTAACGCCTACCCGTTCCCCTATCTGAACTGGTTGAGTCAGCCCATCACAACAGTTCCGATCGCGGTTGGGCCAACCGCCAAAGATGGAAGTATTTCGGCAGCTCTGAATATCGCCGCCGGGTGGGGTCATCGCATAACGGATCAGCCCCTAATCCTAAAAATGACGCGATCGGCGGTAACGACCTCAGCAGTTCACATAGGCCTTCCTTCCGAACTCGGTGGACCTCTGCGCGCGTCAGAGATCGAGGCTCAAGGCAGCGATCTCTGGATAACCGGACCCGACCGTGCTGTTCTGGCAGCATGCGTCAAGTCTCTCAACAATCCAGAGATTGCCACTCAAATGAGTGGCTTTGCAGCAAGTCCGATGGACTTCTTGCCCAAGCCACCCGACGGCGCCCCAAGGCTCGGTGCGACGACTTTCGACGAACTCGGTTACCCCTCCATCAAACTCTCTGGAGTCGGTAGCCAAGGTACCGCCATCGTTCTTCGTCGACCCTTGTTGGTAAAAATCGGGCGGGGTGGCTTGCTTCGACTTCGGTTCCGCCATGCGGCAACTTTGGTAAAGACCCACTCGATGCTCTCCGTCGCCATCAACGGTCAGCAGATTGGCAGCGCGCAACTTACTCCTGAGAACGCGAACGATGGCGACCTGATCTGTCCGCTGCCGATCAACCTAGCCGACAGCAATCAGTGGAACATCGAAATCTCGGCCCATAACGAGTTGGCGAACGTTGACTGCTCAAAAACGTACGCCGATATCGCCTGGACGACGATATTGGGGATGTCGGCATTCGAACTGCAAGATGGAACCTTGCCGAATCTTCCATTCCTCGAAGGATTCCCATACTTCAGGGCCAGCGATGGAACACTGCCGCAGGCACTCAGCGTCAACGTCGGCATCAGGCCCAGCACGGAGGTGCTCTCTTGCGCGGCGACGACAGTTGCCAGAGCGGCTCAGACCAATCGTGGAATGACGACATGGAATGCGACATCAGGCGACGTAACCGGATATGAAGACTTGGTAATCGGCCTCTTCAGACAGGAAGACCGATTCAAAGCTGTGCTGTCGAACCTCCTCGTCGCGCCATCCAAGTCGGGGATTCCGGTAGTAAACCAGGGCCTTCCGATTCTGCCGTCGAGTCTAGTCGGGGCTTGCGTTATCCAAGCGGTGCACAAGAAATCGGGGGGTGTCGCCTACGTCATTCTCGGTGCGTCTAGTGCGGCGATTCAGCGCTTTACCGAGTACTTGGGCAATCCGGAAGTTGGCGGCATGCTGAAAGGAGAAGTCGCAGTTTTCACCAAAGAGGGTGAGATCTTCACGTTCGATACCATGTCCGAAGCAGAGCGTCGCGCTGCCGAATCTGCCGAAATGCGGCGGTACAAGCCGGAGATGATTTTGAGCATGACCTCAGTTATCGTCTTGCTGACCGCGCTAGCCGGATTCTTGGGCAGCAAGTTCATCAAGCGGAAGAAAGTGAAGCAGTAAGGGGATTAATGTGAGGCTCAACTCATACGATTTCCTCCTCATGCTCCGCGACTTCTTCGTAGGCATGACTTGGGTTGTTGCCGTCGTCTATTTTCTAAGCGGCACTCAGGACCTTATCTACGACATCGGCGCTTACTGGCTTCGGTTTTGGAGGCAATTTACCTATCGCCAAAAGCCACGCCTTACCCTTGAGCGGCTCCGAGCCCGTGAGCAGCAAAGGATCGCGGTCATGGTCCCCGCCTGGAATGAAGGCGAGGTTGTCGCCAGCATGGTCGACAACATCATCAAGCGAGTCGAATACGATAACTACTCGATCTTTGTAGGCACCTATCCCAACGATGCCGCGACTCAGGGATGCGTCGATCGCCTTGCGAAGGAATACCCGCAAATCATTAAAGTCGTCACAGCCCGCCCCGGCCCAACGACAAAGGCGGACTGCCTGCACAACGTTTTGGCGTCGATTCGAGCGTTCGAAGAGGCCAACGGTGTCAACTACGACATCATCCTTATGCACGACGCAGAAGACTGGGTTCATCCCCAGGAATTCCTGCTCCACAACTATTTGATCCCTCAGATCGACGTCGTGCAGATCCCGATCCTTCCCTTCCCTAGCCCTTGGTACAAGTGGGTTCACTGGATTTACGCCGACGAATTCAGCGAGAACCACATGAAGGACGTGCCCGTTCGAGAGAAGATCTCCGGCTTTGTTCCCTATGCTGGCACCGGGACCGGTTTCTCGCGGAAAGTGATCGAATATCTCGCCGATGAACACGATGGACATGTCTTCAATGAATCTTCGATGACCGAGGATTACTCGATGTCGAAGAAGATCCGTGAAGCAGGATTACGATCGGTATTCGTCAACGTCGTCCTCGGCGACGACGACTCCCCCTGGTGGAAGCCCCTTTGTCAACGGCCGATGTTCATTTCGAACTGGTCCTACTTCCCTATGGACTGGACTCGATCCGTCCGCCAGAAGTCGCGCTGGATCATCGGGATTTCCCTTCAAGAATGGGAACAGACCGGGTGGGACGGCAACTGGTTGATGAAGGAGAATTTCGTCAAAGACCGCAAGGTTTTTGTGGCGGCGTTCGCTTCGTTTCTTGGCTACTTCATCCTTCTGTACCAGATCATCTACGTCTTGGGCTATCTCGAATGGGTCCCTTTTCGGCTGCTCCCCACTCTCACCAAGGGCGATTCACTGACGAACCTCGTCACCTTCTGTACTTTCTTTATGATGCTTCGCATCACACAGCGAATTGTTTGGGTGGGGTTGACCTACGGGCTGGCGGCGGGACTCATGGCCGTACCACGGCTCATCGTGGGGAACGTTCTCAATGGCCTTGCCTCGCTTCGTGCATTAAAAGTATTCGCCGACTCTCGTAGCGGAAAGGCAGCAGTTCGGTGGGACAACACGCTTCATCTCGAGGGCATTGGCGACATGGGCGCTCCGAGTCAAAGGAAGGAAACGATCGTCCTTCAAGGCATCCCGATCGATCAGGTGATGGCGGGACTCGTTTCCGCCGACCCAAAACGGATCGTGAATGCCTTACGGGTCATCCGTGCCGAGACTTCGGAAAGAGACCGAGCCGAGGTTGTCGCGTGTATGAGAAACCTGGTCACCCACAAGGATCTTGGAGTCCGAGCGGCACTAGCCCAGTCGCTGGGAAAGCTACTGTGGTCAGAATTGACTCCGACGCTTTTTCACCTTCTCAACGACAAGGAATCGGCCGTCATCGTTAACGCAGCACGCGCCCTCTTCGCGCGACCACGAATTGGCGCGTTGCTTGAGCACGCATTTACGGCATGCAACTTCCGCGCAGTTGAGGCTCTCATACGGGTGATCGAGCAAGATCGTAGGAGGCAACGCAACGTATTCGAGTTAATAGGAAGGGAGCAACTCCTCGTTACCAGGATGCGCGTCCTTGGCGTATCGCCTATCCTTAGAAAGAGGTACCTCAAGTTCATCGACGCTTCGAATATCGATGCCCGAAGCACTCAGGCCACTTTGAACTTCGATAACCCAATGCCAGAAACAATCTAGCGCGAGAGAGTCTCCTTCTTCTCTTGGAGGACGCCCCGATTGCCTCAAAGGCCTGATTGACTGATAATAAGCAAGTGGAACCGTTAATTCCGTCATCGCGCCCGCCGAGCGATTGCCCCACCGACGAGCCAATTGGGATTGCGATCATGGCGCTTGGAGCCCTAATTGCATTGGGCGTTCTAGTAGTGAATTCGATGGCTCAACCTCAACTCCTTGGGATACTTGGCCCGCTAGCTGAATCGTCACGAGCCGTAAGGGCAAACGCAATGTCCGTGCAACCGACCCTGACTCCCAGCGGCGCCATTTCTCTACAAAACGAACCGTTCAGCGAAGTTCTCGGGTTTCTTTTTGTACTTGCACTCCTGTACGGAGGGCTCATGTTCGCCGTCGGATTCGGCATTCGACAGGGCCGCATCAACGCGTTCCGATGGGGGATCGTATGTTCCGCCCTTCTCTTGATCGCCGGGGCCGGGTGGTCGATCCTGGCGATCTGTGTAATCGTCTACTGCTGCTTGCGGCTGCTCAACCGAATAACGGGCGCAGCACATTGAAGCCTCGTTAGTGGAGCTCTTGGTCGATACCGAAATAGTGAAGCGGAGGTGAGACTGCTCTCACCTCCGCTACTCTTTTTTGGTGCTAGTGAACGGACAGGTTGGCAGTGACCGTTACTCCGCCTGCCGTTGCCGTGATCTGAACTTGAGTCGTTTTGGTTACGGCTGTTGTTTGAACGAGGAACGTTACTGCATTCTGTCCTGCTGGAACGGTAACCGATGCCGGCACAGTCCCGGACGTCGAATTGCTCGCCAAAGTCACGACAAGTCCACTGGTAGGCGCCGGTCCGTTGAGACGGATTGTGCCGGTCGAAGTATTTCCGCCGGTAACTCGCTCAGGACTCAATCGGATAGCCTGTAGTCCGACAGGATTCACGGTCAGGGTCGTCGTTACCGACGCTGCGCCAGATGTAGCTGTTAGGGTAACCGCAGTCGCAGTCGAAACGGCAGTTGTCGTGACGGTGAATCGAGCTTTACTGTGTCCTGATGCAACAGTTACCGATGTCGGAACGGTTGCGGATGGGTCGCTGCTAGCAAGCGCAACAACGACGCCTCCGGTTCCTGCCGGAGCGTTGAGCATCACGGATCCATTAGCTGTTCCCGCACCCACTACATTGCTTGGGTCGACGCTAATCGAACTTAACCCAAGTGGGTTCACAGTTAGCGTAGCAGTCTGCGTCACCGCACCGGCCGTCGCAGTAATCGTGGCAACCGTTGGGGAAGTAACGGAAGTCGTCGTGATCGCGAACATCGCCGAGCTTCGACCGGAGGAAACGGTTACTGTCGCCGGAACTGTGACAGTGGTTAGGCTGCTCGCTAGAGTAACAGCCAAGCCTCCTTGTGGCGCAACTCCATTGAGTGAGACATATCCCCAGGCCGAAGCTCCACCACCGACTGCAGTGGGATTGACGGTTACCGAAGCAAGTGAGGAAGGTTGAATCGTAAGGGACGCAGTTTCAGTAACGCTTCCTATGGCAGCACTGATCGTTGCCGTAGTTGAAGCTGCAACGCCGGCAGTCTGGATCTCAAATGTAGCCGTAGTTTTTCCTGAATGGAATTCGAGCATTGGCTCCACAAATGCGGCAGCATTATCACTTGATAGATTGACGATCAAGCCACCGGATGGCGCCGCGCTCGAAAGCGTTACTGTTCCTGTCGATCTGGCGCCACCGCCAACACTCGTAGGATTCAACGCCATTGAGAACGTTGTTGGAGGAAGAATGCTGAGCGAGGCATGCCCTGACGATCCGCCGAAGGATGCGCTCACTTGAGCTTGTGCCTGCGCGGTAACTGCTGATGTGACGATTGAAAATGTTCCCGTCGTCTGGCCCGCGGAAACAGTTACAGTCGACGGAATTGTCACGGCGGTACTTTGTGTCGTCAGATTAACAACTGCTCCTCCTGCAGGTGCGACGGCGTTGAGGGTTACCGTTCCGGTCGCTGGATTTCCTCCCGTCACGCTCTTCGGTGAGATAGAAAGCGATTGGAGCGAAAGTGTCGTTACCTGAAGCTCGGCTTCGGTTTTGCGGTTTCCCAACGTCGCTGTAACCCTCACCTTCGTGCGCGCCGTGACGGCTGTCGTCGCAACTGTGAACGTCGCGGAGTTCGATCCTGCTGCGATCGTAACAGAAGCCGGAACCGTTGCGGCAGCATTATTGCTTGCCAGTGCTATCGCGATACCGCCGGTAGGAGCGGACTGATTGATTCTCACGGTACCAGTCGAGGAGTTGCCGCCAAAAACAGTTTCGGGATTCAGGTCAAGCGACTCAAGCTTTGGCCCCGATTGAGCCATTGAGCCTCCACGAGCAGCAACGAGCGCGGACACGGTCAGTGTTTGCGCATTGCCCAGAAAGGCAAGGCAGAGAAAGGAGAGGACAAGTATCCACCGAATCGGCTGCCCTAGAGCAAAGTCGACCCCAAGCCTGCCGGAAGTTGTGTTGCAGTTTTGACGCACCATGAGCCTATAGAGTAGGGCGCAAACGGGATAAATACATCGCTAAACATCAATCCTCAAAAAACTTTGCTGCGACGCCCGCAATCCTATGCCTATGGCTGTGCCAAAAGCCCTATGGCTTTGGAAACAGAACACATACAGGGGCCGGCAAGTGAACGATCGACTTCTCAGCTTTTAGCCCGCCAGTCATTTGGTCGATTTCAAGCGAGGCGAGATTGTTGCTGTGCTGCCCCCCTACGACCAACCACTTTCCACTCGGATCGATGGCAAAGCCTCGAGGCTCGTGAATACTGAGTTTGAGGATATCTATCAGGGCTAGCTTTCCGTCCGAACCGACTCGATAGCAGGCAATGCTGTCATGCCCACGATTCGAGACATATAGCCATCTCCCGTTCGGGTGCAGCGCAATCTCGGCAGTCGTGCTCGGCTTGGAGTCGAATCCGACCGGTAACGTCGGAATGTTTTGTATTTCTGCACCAGGCCCTTTCCTCGGATCGAATGCGAAAACGCTGACCGAATTCTGCAATTCGTTGTTCACATAGAGATGTGCGCTTTTGCGATCGAGAACCCAATGTCTCGGCCCTGCGCCCGCCGGCGTCTTTACGCGCGTTGGATTCACTAGAACCGGCTCGCCCGACTTCATGTCAAATGGAAATACGAGGACTTCATCCGTGCCAAGGTCACAGGTAAGGGCGAATCTGCCGGAAGCAACCACGGCGATCATGTGCATGTGTGGTCCTTCCTGACGGCTGGTATTCGGTCCCTTGCCAACATTCTGAAATTTACTTGCGGCTGGGTCGAGAGATCCGTCCTTCCGTACGACGAATCTTGATATCGTCCCATTGCCGTAGTTCGCAACCATGACGCATTTGTCTCCTGGGCCCACAGAGAGGTGACAGGGATAGCTTCCCAAGGTTTCCTGAGTTCCAAGCTTCGTCAGACCCTTGTCTGGTTCGACAATATAGGCGCTCACCTGTCCCTTATCCGATTCGTCGACGGCATACAGGTGCTTCGAAGAAGAATCCAAAGCGAGAAAACTGGGATTGATTGCTTCCGCGGCAACGACCGGATCCGAAAGCGTTCCAGTCAAGGTATTTAGCTGAACTCGATAGATGCCTTTGCTTGCTTGACCGACCGTGTACGTTCCAACGTACACATCGACTAACTCGAGCCTAGGTTGGATGGAATGGACGGCAAAGAGAAGAGGAAGGATGATCATAAATCACGGGTGCGTGGAAGTGCCAATACACTACCACGCACCGATGACTCAACCGGTCGGATTTGCGATAGCCGCAGTCTTCGTCACCGGATTGATGACCAAAGTGGCGGACTTTGAAGTGGCTCCCAAAGTGGCGGTGAGCACCACACTCGTTTGCTTGGTCACGGAACTGGTCTTGACGGCAAATGTAGCGCTGCTGTGACCGGCAGGAATGGTCACCGATGCCGGAATTGTCGCAGCAGCATTGTCTGTTGAGAGCAGAACCACTTGACCTCCCGCTCCGGCGGGGCTGTTCAATTCAACTACCCCCGTAGCTGATTTTCCGTCGCTCACACTGCTTGGATGAACGGCAAGAGTAGCTAATGCCAAGGGGCTGATCGTTAGGGTTGCGCTCTGTGATGCAGAACCAAGTGTTGCAGTAATCGTGATCGGAGTCTTCGATATGACCGCGGTGGTCGCCACTGCGAACGTCGCAGACGAATTCCCACCAGGAACCTTAATGCTCGACTGGACCTGTGCTGCACCGATGCTGCTTGCCAAATTGACTAATATGCCGCCCACAGGCGCGGGCCCCGAAAGCTTCACTTCCCCGGTAGTCGAAGCTCCGCCCCCGACAGCGTTTGGATCCAGTTCGACAGCTACAAGCGCAGGAGGAACTACAGTGAGAATGGCATTGCTCGTCACGTTTCCGACAGTCGCAGTGATCGTCACCGCAGTAGGCGTTGCCACCGCGACTGTCTTAACCGAGAACGATGCAATCGCCTCGCCACCTCTAGCCTTAACATTTGGTTCGACTATTGCGGCCGGATTGTTGCACGCCAAATTGATCTCCAACCCAGCGGAAGGGGCCGGCCCGTTGAGTTTGATTGTCGCTTGCGCCGAACTCCCACCAGTCACAGTTTGCGGCGAGACTTCGAAGGTCACGGCTACCGGAACCGAAGCCAGAACACGGTCGTTCGATAGGTGGAGTTCCGCACGACTTGCCAACGCCAATGTTCGTCCTGCTTTTGCGGAGGTGCTCAATGCAAAGCAGAGCGTCAAGATGACCAGGATGCCTCCAGTCGATTTAGAACCGGCAGTCAGGAATCCAAGTGTGGAGGGTACTGACTTCCGATTTTTGCAAAACATATCGTTCAATTGTAGGGCTCCTGACCCAATGAAAGCAGACCAAATACTCATCGGCTGCAATCTACACCAAGAAAACCCAGTAATCCATACAGGCAAGGTATTGCCATGTTTTCACAGCTCGAATTGGATAGGCAAGGATTCTGAAACTGCAAATCCAACTGATTTTGCGCGATGAACCTGCATACGGTAGGCGCACCGTTCCCTACGGATGTTCCATTCAAATGGAATGGCAAGAGAGAAGCCCAAGGAGCTTCACCTTCAACAAAAAAGAACAGAGCCTTTACGGCTCTGTTCTTTTTATCTTTGTCCTTCGACTACTTAGTCTGGACGCCTTTCTGCAGGGACGCTCCCCTCTTTCTCGCTTGCTTTTGCCAATCCGTCATTCTTGGCTTTTTGCATTTCCGGAGTGATCTCTCCCCCGTTACAGCCTTGCAGAGCAAACATTGACAAGGCGACGAGGCAAATTAGGATTGCTTTCCCCACGCCTATAAGCCCCACATCGGCCATGCACCCGCTGTCCAAGACGGCGTACCGTTGCCATAGTAGGCAGCGGTGATTCCGCAATAGACGTTTCCGGATAGTCCGAACTGCGAATAGGTCGGAGTGTTCGCCAAGAACTGACCTGCAGGAATAGCCTTCGTATGGCCATCGCAGTAGCTCAACGGAACGGAGTTGGCAAACGGCGAGCTTACAGGGTCAAGCACACCGACCTGAGAACCGCAAGGTCCGCTGCCGCCCTGCTTGTAGAAGTAACCCATCCAGTGCTCTTTAACGGCTAGAGGATAGTAGGTGAGGTTCAAATGGTTGGCAGTCGTTCCGGATTCGTAACCGCCGACGACCGAAGCCGTTGTTTGCTCCATAAGCAGCATCGCGTCTGCAGGTGCAGGCACCGACGTTGCGGAGCCGCCAAGCCATGAAGTTCGTCCGCCGAAGGAGGCAATCGCGCCGGTCGTCAAGTTGATGTTGAGCGCTCCCGTAATGGCAATATTCAAGGCATAGCCACCGGAAAGCTCACCAGCCGCCCAGTTGGTCGGATCCTTTGTGATGACCGGGTGGAAGAACATCTGCTGGTTCTTGACGTAGGGCAGAGTCCACTTGTACCACTCATAGTGGTTGTCTCGGAAGGCAAATACAGTGCTGGAGCACCAAGGCAGAGGGCTCGTACCCGCCGGCTGAACGTTAAATGCCGGATTGAATGAGTCGTTCAGGGTACAGCCATCTTCGCGCGGGTACATATCGTCATAGTCACCGGCGTACATGATGAGCGAGAGGCCCATCTGCTTCTGATTCGAAATAGAAGTGGCTTTCTTCGCGGCCAATTTAGCCTGCGCGAAAACCGGGAAAAGGATGGCAGCAAGGATCGCTATGATAGCGATAACGACGAGAAGTTCGATGAGCGTAAATGCTTTTTTCATGAGTTCTCCGAATAATGCGCAAGAAAAGGCCAGAAAGGGGCTCTGGAAATTAGCGCAACGATGCACTCCCCTACGCCTCTGAGTATCTTCTCCTAATGTTAAGGGTTTGTCAAGAATTCGGCGGCAATAATCGCAAGATGTTTTCCACCTTGCGAATTTAACGACGCCCTAACGAACCGCTGACCATCCGAGTCGAAGCGCGTACCGCGAGACATACAAGCCTAGCGAAAAGTATATTTCCGGTCGAGCTCAAATCCAAGGAGGATCTTTCCACAAGAAGTTTCTAGAGAATTGGCTTGTCGAAGCTTCTTAGTTAACAGGTTTTGAAGCACTCTAGGGTGGAAGCAGCTTTCGAAATGCTCCAAGCCAAGGCTCGTATCGTCTCCACCGTTCGACCGAGCTGGTGTAGATCGGTTGGCGGACTTGCCAAAGGCTCGGGGTGATAACGTTTCGTTCGTTCTGCTCGTGGTGCAGGAGAGCCTCGTCCCACTCCAAGCCCACCAGGGCCAGCATGCGCCGTGCCTGTTTCTCTCGGTCGATGACGACGTCTTCGTAGTTGACTTCGATGAATCGGTCGGGAGGCAGGACCGTTCGCCAGTGGTCCATCAACCGCAGATACTGCTCATAGGCAAAAACGATGTTGTCCCGGTCGTACGCGAAATCTACAGGGACACGGTTGGGTGTGGCGAAGATGGAGATGCACGTGTCGACGGGATTTCGTCGCATGTGAATGATCCGGGCATTCGGCAACGCCGTGTGAATAGCTCCCAGCAATTCGTAGTTAGGCGGCATTTTGTCGGTTATATGAGCTGCGTTAGGAGAGATCTTCCGAAGCGTGTCTACATACCGAGCGCCGGCTTGTGGCAGCCGGGCTGGATGAAACGTCTTCTCATGCTCGCCGAACAGGATCTTGCGATTCATCGGCCAAAAGCGCTGCTCGCCGGCTGCTCCGACCGAAGGGTGGGAGGACAGTATTTGCTCAGCAAGCGTCGTACCGGACCTCATCATGCCGACAATTACGATTGGCAAGTCGCTTGGATGGCCTGATGGACGATAGCGGTCGATCATCTTTTTGTCGAACGTCTCGATAAGCCAATCAAACTCTTTCGCATAGGCTTTGCGATCAAACGCCGCGTCTCCGAATTTGACCTTTCGGGCGACACGGTTCGCGTCATCGAAGTTGGCCATCGCCTTCTCAAACTCGCCTAGCATTTCATATGCTCGACCGAGTCCGTAATACAAGAACATCGTTTGCCGCGGGTCGAGTCCTTTCTTGACTAGGAGTTCCTCCATACACTCAAGCATTGGTCGATCCTTTTCCGTAATCTTGTTGTTATGGATGTAGGCAAAATACGCAAACCCCTGCCGAGGCTCCAAACTCATCGATTTGTGGAGATATTCGTTAGCCTCTCCAAACTTGCCTAGCGACTGAAATCGTTGACCAAGCAACCCGTGAGCCTGTGCATCCTGAGGGTTGAGTTCAATTGCCTTCTTAAGATGCTTCTCCGCCTCGCCAGTCAAACTGTCTTCGACCAGAGCACTCGCGAGGAGCAAATGCCCTTCTGCGAGGTTTGGGTTGATTTGCAGCGCTCGACGCGCGCATTTCGCCGCTTCACTGGGAGCGGTCATGCTCAACATCACTTGACCAAGGCTTAAGTAGGACCCAGTAGATTTCGGATCGATCAATAGCGCTTTGTCGAACGCGTTTGCCGCATCGAAGTCGCGACCTTGGAGATAAAGCGCTGTCCCGAGGTTGTGCAGAATCTGAGCCATATCGGGTCGAATCACGGCCGCGCGCTCAAACGCCGCAACTGCCTCCTCAAGGCGAACCTGATCCAAATAGCAGAGACCGAGGTTGTTTAGAGCGTGGGCATCGCCCGGACGGATTCTGTCGGCCCGCTCGGCATAGTCCGTTGCCACTGCAAGGTTCTTTGCTCGCCGATGGAGAATCGAAAGCCAGAATGCCGCCTCAAATGAGTTCGGCACTGCCGAAATCGCCTTGTCCAAAAAGCTGAACGCAAGATCCGATCTGTCGGTCTTTCCGGCGATCACACCCATTAGGAGATTGGCTTGATAGTTGGCCGAATCGATCGAAAGCACCCTCCCGACTAACTCTTCGGCCTCAGCCAGTCGACCCGATGCGTGTGCCACGCCAGCCATCTTTAGAAGTTCGTCGCTTGATCCAGACATGTCTTTCGGCAGGAAGTATATCAGTCGAACCGATTCAGACCGTGGCTGTCGGCAATCGTTAACCGTTAGTGATTGAATTTGACAAGATGAGAAGCTTCTGGAGCATCTCGTTGAAGTTAATCGGCTTCGAGATGTAGTCGTCCATTCCCGCCTCAACACACTTCTCTCGATCACCCTGAAGTGCGTGAGCCGTAAGTGCGACGATTGGAATGTGTTTCCCCGTTGAGATCTCCTTCCTACGTATCGCTCGAGTAGCTTCTATCCCATCCATCTCTGGCATCGAGAGGTCCATGAGAATGACGTCGAAGCGCCCTTTTTCCATTCGATCAAGCACTTCCCGTCCTGTTCCCGCGCACTCGCAAGTGCATCCCCAAGTCTCCAACCGGCTGACAGCGACCATCGCGTTCACGGTGTTGTCTTCGGCAAGCAAGACACGCAATCCCTCCAAGGACTTGCGGTCGCCGACTCGCATGTGCCCGCTCCTTCGAGAAAAATCCGCCGAGTTCTTCGGATTAAGCGCGTCACGGAGTCGACTCAATCTAACTGGAGTCGGAACCGTTGCCGACGCGCCCTTGTAGACCGCGTCGTCGAATCGACGGCACTGCAGCGAAGAACTGATGAGGATAGAACGGACCCCCATCATTGAGGGCTCGTTACTAAAGCCGGCGAGCCAACCAGCGATATTGGGACCCGAGATCGACTCGTCAAAGAGAATGGCGTCGAATTTCTGCCCTTCCGCGCGATTCTTTGCTGCCAAGCGCGCTGCGCTTCCGGAATCTACTTTGACGGAGTCCCATCCCAGGCCCCGTACGTAATTCTCCAGGATGGCCCTCTTAGTAGCGCTTTCGACTGCGATGAGGATTGTCGATGGGCCGGTCGGTCGATCGACGGAAGCATGCTGATCCATCGGTTGCTTGTCAAATGGAATCTGGATCCAGAATTTGCTTCCCTTACCCAGAGTTGTCTCAAGATCGATCTGCCCGCCCATCAATTCGACAATCTGTTTGGTGATCGCCAGTCCTAAACCGGAACCGCCGAATCTCCTCGTCGAGCTTCCGTCAACTTGCGTGAAGCTCTCAAAAATCTCTGCGCGACGCTCTTCCGGAATACCGATCCCGGTGTCGCTGACTTCGATCTCAATAATCGCCCTATGTTCCGTCTGCGACTGGCACCGAGCACGGATACTGACTTCTCCCAGTTCCGTGAACTTAATCGCGTTGCCCGCAAGATTCGTGAGCATCTGTCTTAACCTGTCACCGTCTCCGAACAACCGCTCCGGAAAATCGACAGGGACATAGCAGTTCAACTCTACTGAGCCATCTTTCAGTTGGGCATTCAGCAACTCGGCGACGTCTTCGATACAGTCGCGGAGGTTGAACGGATACCTCCCAATCTTGAGCATTCCTGCTTCGAGGCGAGAGAAATCGAGGATATCGTCGATGACCGTCAAAAGCGACTCTGCGCTCTTCTGAACGCTTAGCAGATAGTCCTGCTGAAGGTTTGAGAGAGGAGTTTCGAGCAACATTGCCGTCATTCCGAGAACGCCGTTCATCGGAGTTCGAATCTCATGACTCATGTTCGCAAGGAACTCGCTCTTCACTCTTGCACCCGCCAGAGCCTGGTCCCGCGCAACGATTAGTTCTTGGGTCTGGCCAACCAGGAGCCTCTCTACTTCTCTCCTTCGATCGATCTCTCGATTTGCGTCGTCCAAAAGGCGTGCCTTTTGAATCGCGACAGCGGCTTGATTCGCAAACGGCAGGATGATGTCAAGTGCCTGCGGAGTGATCGGTCGCATCGTCATAAGGGTGTCAAGCGTAATGATCCCGACAAGCATCCCTCCAACCCTTAACGGAACTAGAGCATGGGGGACGCTCCTGCGCTCTGTGCCGTCAGGGAGATTAATCACGGGCAATTTCGAGATGACAAACTTCTCATCGCCATGAATTAGCTGGTGGTGTCCTTCGAAAATCGACTCGACGTCGAAGGAAAAAGAGTGTTCGTCAAAGGGTTTACCTTCGCTGTCGGTACCCCATGTGCCGATCGCAGCTTGCCCCTCAACCAGCCAAACCCCGACCCTATCCACAACACCGATCTCCATGATCGCATCGCGTACCATTCGGAAGACGGAGTCAGGCTCTTCTCTTGCCGTAATTCCTACCGCGATCTCCATTAGCCGTTGCTGCTGCTGGGTCACCGCTTCCCTTTCGCCTCGCAAACGTGAATGAAGCAAGACCAAAGCGGCTTGTTTTGCCAAAGGAAGAATGAGTTCTAGTTTCTCTGGTGTCAATTCCCTCATCGTGAGAAGCGTGTCTGCAACGATGACTGCGATCAATTGCCGATCCACCTTCACTGGGATTACGGCGTAAGGGACATCGGTGACGATCCGGCCGTCCGCCAGGGTGACAACGTGGAACGGAGAAATGGCGAATTGGTCGTCTCCGTAGAGACAGTTATGGAAGTAGCTGCTATAGCTTTCCAGTGAGAATGTGTTCCCGTGCTCGTCGATTGGCTTTCCGAGTTTGTTCGTTCCCCAGGTTCCTCTCGCTGTTTTGTCGTCGACAAGCCAGACGCCGACTCGATCGACCAGTCCGGACTCTAAAACTGCGTCTCGAACCATCCTCAATACGGAATCGATATCCTCGTTGGCAGTCATCGCAACCGCTATTTCCGTGAGTCGTTTTTGCTGTCGAATGATCGTTTCTCGCTCTTCTCGATGCCTGGAGTCGAGAACAGCAACTGCGGCTTGCTTTGCCAGGGGCAGGATCAAAGAGAGCTTCTCCGGTGTGATCTTGCGCTTGGTCAAAAGGGTGTCGAGCGTTAGGATTCCGATCAGGCGATCGCCTGCTCTCAGCGGAATAACTGCATAGGGAACGTCAGCGTGTTGCTCGACGCCATCGACATAAGCAGTGTAAGCCTCGTCAATGGCGTACTCTTCCCCATCAAAGATGCACTTCACAAACTCGCTGGCAAACCCATCCACCGAGAAGCTCATGTGATGCTCTTCCGATGGCTGACCATGCTCGTCGGTGCCCCAGGTTCCTTTCGCGATTTTTCCTTCGATAAGCCAGATTCCGACTCGGTCGACGAGACCGGTTTCAAGGACTGCATCTCGGACAATTCGGAAAATCCCGTCCGGGTCATCGTTAGCCGCGATCGCGACCGCAATCTCCATAAGTCGCTGCTGAATCCGCACGACCGCGTCACTTCGACTGTGCAACCTTGCATGTTGAATTGCGATGGCGGCTTGATCGGCAACCGGCAATACTCGAGCAAGCATCGCAGGCGTAATCTTTTGCCTTGAAAAGAGCGTGTCGACAGACAAGATTCCAATGATTTCGTTGGCGACCCGCAGCGGGATCAATGCGTGCGGCACTTCAATTAACTCGCCAGTATTTGCGATCGAAATCTGGATTGTGTTGATATCATAGGCCCTTAGCCCATCGATGAACGACCTAAAATAGGGTCCTTCTGGCTCCACTAAAAAGCTGAGATCTCGTTCGTCTCGTAAGTTGCCGTCATCATCGGTACCCCAAGTTCCTCTGGCTACATTCTCATCGATGACCCAAACCCCGGCGCGATCGACAAACCCAAGTTCCAAAACGGCGTCGCGAACCATTCGATAAACAGTTTCCGGATCTTCGTTGGCAGTGATCGCCAAGGTGATCTCCATGGTCCTCCGTTGAAGTTTGATCTCCGCTTCTCGGTTGGCCCGCATCAAACAACCGTGAATAGCCAAAGCGGCATATTCGGCCAAGGGGAGCAACTCGACCATCTGCGCGTCGTCGATAGATCGATCGGTAATCAGATTATCGATACTGATGCTCCCCACAAGCTCGCCCGCGGCCATGAGTACCAGCACTCCATGGTCGCGAACATGGGCCATTTCTTTCGGATAGCCGGCTCGTACGTCGTCCGGTTTGAAATGCCGGAGAACGTACCTTCCGTTGTCACTCAGGTTGTCTTCCCAAAGGGCACGCTCAGCCGACCCAAGTGCGAACCGCACATTGGACATATCTTTAGGATTCCCGAGGATATCTGTCCCCCAGGCGCCACACATCATCTCGGTGGTAGCGTCGAATGTGAAGACTCCAGCACGGTCGAATCCACACTCATCGACAATGATCTTGTGTATAACACGCAATATGTCCGACAATTCGCTGGCTTCGCCGATGGCTTCTTTGAGAAGATGAAGCCAACGACTATGCGCCTCGGATTCCTGATGCCGAGCCTTTAGCTGAAGATACTCCCGAGCGAGATCATCATAGCTTTCGAACTCGCATACGCTAGTGGAGATTTCTGACGAAGCTGCCATTTCACCAACTATTTCAATTGAATGACCTTGCATTTACCCGCACAGGATTCATTCCGTATATCTACCTATGACTCATCGATGAACTCAGTGTTCCCCGAGGTTCCAAAGCGCGAAGGAGCCGCCGGCCGAGCCGATCCAATCCGACTACTTCCTTTCCCGTCTGCCCGGGCATGGCTTGGTAACAGCCCATTCCCCGACCGTTAGAAATACAAGGTAACGCGTTAACTAAATCGCTTGCCTTTCCAGTCGATGGGGGCTACAATTCGGACTGACACCGAGGTCCCGAATGTCGAAGAAGAAACTTGCCCTCCTGATGTGCCTTATGGGCGTCACCCTTACCACTGCAGCGTCTGCACTTGAACCAAAGACCCCCAAGCAACTGCCGCAACTCCATACGAGCGGCAACTCGATTCTCAACGAGAAAGGGCAGAAAGTGCGCCTGCGCGGCGTGAACTGCGCCTGCATGGAGTGGACTTCCGATGGTGAGGGGCATATCCTTGACACACTTAAGGTGGCAATCAAGGATTGGCACAGCAACTTCGTACGCATTCCACTTTCGCAAGACCGGTGGTTCGGCATCGCGCCAGAGCAGGTCAACAAACTCCATCAGGCCGGTGCGTACCAGGAACTGGTTCGAAAGATCGTCGAGTACTGCGCAGATAACCAGTGTTACGTGCTACTTGATCTTCACTGGAACGACTGCAACCACTGGGGGTCCAATATCGGACAACACGTCATGCCCGATATGAACAGCGTGACCTTCTGGCGCGACTGTGCTCGACAGTATCGAAACAACCCGGCAGTCCTTTTCGACCTTTATAACGAGCCACACAATACGACATGGGATATTTGGCTAAAGGGCGGAGACATTTCGGAGACCAACGGCGCCGGGGCTAGACAAGGTCGCTTCATGCCAATGAAATACCACACTCCAGGAATGCAGGCGCTGCTCAACGCAGTTCGTTCGACGGGGGCAAACAACGTCGTCGTGTGCGGCGGGCTCGACTGGGCATACGATCTCTCCGGCTTCCTGAAAGGCTACGCCTTACAGGACCCAGATGGACAAGGCGTGATCTACGCCTGCCATGCATACAACAATAAGGGGGAAACCATAGACAAATGGTTATCTCACCTAGATGCAGCACTTCCCCATATTCCTGTCATCATGAGCGAATTCGGTGGCCAGAACCGAGGCGCAACTGCCGACAAACCCAACGCCTGGGTCGATCGAGTTATCAAAGAGATGGATAAGCGCCACTGCAACTACCTCGCCTGGGATCTCCACCCAAGCGCCGGCCCAACGCTCATAAAAGACTGGAACT
>Ga0364873_10289_pt1 | contig 28938 bp, 22 predicted proteins | sample ExccelAu500001D3_2_FD_206928 | JGI IMG/M metagenome (GOLD analysis project Ga0364873, IMG submission 206928) | Enriched cells from Trout Bog Lake Hypolimnion, Wisconsin, USA - BchlTB.Aug07.5000.01.D3 | ecosystem: Environmental > Aquatic > Freshwater > Lake > Hypolimnion/Profundal zone | place... | reverse complement strand
AATGGATCAGAAATATATGGCTTATATGAGTGCCGCTGGCCATGGAAGAAGGGCCCGCAAAGTGGAAAAACTGAGGTTGCAAACCCTGCAAAGCATTAATGATACCCGATATAAAATCATTGCCCTGCCTTTATACAAGAGTGACAATACTTACCGGAAAAGTACGATAGACTATATACAGTTCTGTTACAATGTTTTTAATGAAGATTATGCCAAGATTGTGAATATGGAAGAGATTGCAGAACAGTCCGTTGACCAGATGCAGGCCTACTTATTACTGCAGGAAAAAACAGAACAGAAATTAAAGGAAGCAGGCGAAAGGGTAAATAAAGCTGAAAAAGATTTTGCTACTAAGTATAATATTAAACTGATTGAAGAAAAAACAGAATTTGGAGAGAAAATGGAAACAGCCAGTAAACTTACCCGGTACACCAACAATGTTTATATTATATTTTTTAAATGTAACTGGGAAGATGGACAGCTGACCAAAGCGATGAACAATAAAAAAATTACGGAGGCAGAACAGGCCCGTAATGCACTGATCAGCTATGCAAATGAAGGATTGCAGGCTTTAACTGCAGACAGCCTGAGAAGTTTTCAGGGAGATCCTGCACTGGCTCAGCAATGCAAACAATCCCTTATGTTCTATAAAAAGACAGCAGAAAAAGATATCCCTAAAATGCTGGATTTTTATCTGAAAGAAGAGAACTTTCAAAAGATAAAAAAATCAATGGACCTGAAAGGGAATAAAACCCAGGCAGATGTAGATGCTTATAACAAAGCAGTGGCTCAAATGAATGCCGGGGTGAATGACTATAACCAACTGAATAATACTGTGAATAATAGCCGCAACCAAATGTTAAATGACTGGGAAAAAAATGAAAAAGCTTTTACAGATTTACATATGCCTTATTATAAAAAATAAAGAGCGATAAAAAAAAGGAGGCTGCATTTAAATGCAGCCTCCTTTTTTTTAATTTTCATTTGCTTTCAATACCCTTAAAAAATTTCCTCCCAATATCTTTCTCACATCTTTTTTACTATACCCTTTCTCAAACAGGGCCTTGGTAATAAGCGGATAAGTGGTTACATCGTCCAGCTGCTGCGGAGAAGATTCAATACCGTCAAAGTCTGATCCCAGTCCTACATAATCTACCCCTACCAGTTTCACGATATAATCTATATGCGTAATCACCAGATCAAAAGGTGCCCGCATGGCTTTTACCTCATCAGGGTATTTGGTAAACAAATAATCATCCGCAAAATAATGTTCCGGATTTATCTTCAATAAGTGCTTTTTGGCAAATACTGCTTTTTTGGTATTGTAAGTACTGTCTAAAAAACCAGAAAAGAAATTAACCTGTATCACACCTCCGTTAGCAGCAACAGCCTTGATCTGGTCATCCTTCAGGTTTCTGAAAACAGGGTTTAAGCTATACACACTGCTGTGAGAAACTACTACGGGCTTGGTAGTGGTATGAATGGCATCCCAGAAAGTCTGTTCTCCTACATGGCTAAGGTCAACAATCATACCCAGCTTGTTCATACGTTGCACAATATGTTTTCCCAGGTCGGTTAAACCTTTATGGGTTAAATCCTTTTTATTGGTTTCTTCCATGGCACTGGTAGCCCAGGAAGTGGAATTATTCCAGGTTAAAGTCATATATCGGGTTCCACGTTTATAAAGACTATCAACTTTATTGATATCATCTTCAATCATATGCCCACCTTCCACACCAAACATAGCAGCCAGCTGGTGGTGCTTAATGGCTTTATACATTTCCCTGCTATTATACACCACTTTTATTTTTTCCGGATTTCGGTTGGCAACTGCATTTACAGTATCAATCATCCGGTTGGCATAGGCATAAGGATTTTTCTGCAGGCCATCGCACCATACGGAAAACAACTGCAATTTAACACCCCCCTGCTTAAACCTGGCCAGGTCTGAATGGGTTTTACCCCTTAAGTCCTGGTCAAAACTATAGCCCTTATTAATGCATTGTTCCAGGATATCATTATGGGTATCTACCAGGATAGATTTGTAATGAAATTTTAAATAGGGGTTTTGGGCTGCACTGTGCAGGGCCAGAAAAAGTACAAATACAAATAACAGTTTTCTCATAATCGTTTTATTAATGTCTAATGGTATTTAAAAGTTTCAGGGTTTAAGTTGTTGTACAAAATAAGCCGCTGCAGCAGCATATACATCCACTGCATTGGAGAACTTCATCCAGTGATGGGTATCATCTACAATCATTTTTGTTTCAAAAGGCACTTTTTGTTTTTCCAGCCGGTTAATTAAATCCACACTCTGGTTAAACGGAACATTGCGGTCATCATCTGCATGAATAATCAATACCGGAGAGGTCCAGGTTTTGATAGAAGATACCGGAGAGGATTGCCAGGCTACCTGTAATGCTTTCTCATAATCAGGTGCTTTTTCATATTTGCCGGCAAAGTCTTTTACCAGGTTAGACAGTTCCACCCAGTCATGCACACCATGTATATCTACGCCTGCAGCAAATAATTTTGAGTCACGCGAAAGGGCCATAGCTGTTAAGTACCCACCATAGGAACCACCGTAAATACCTATTTTTTTACTATCTACAAAGCTTTGCTGTTGCAACCATTTACCGGCGGCAACAATATCCCTGTATTCAGCAGCACCAAATAAACCGGCATTGGCTGGATGATGAAATGCATAGCCATATCCGATACCTAAACGGTAATTGACAGATAATACCACAAAACCCAGGCTGGCCAGGTATTGATTACAGGCATACCCATTGGCATAATAATCAGAATAATGCCAGCCTAAAAGCATTTGGCGGGGTGGGCCCCCATGCACAAATACAATGGCAGGATGCTTACCGGTGCCTATATTGGCGGGTTCAAATAAATCGGCATGCACTTCAAAACCATCGGCTGATGTATAAATTACCTGTTTTGGAATCACCAGTTGCTGTTGCGGGAAATTGGATGGAATCAGGTTTTCTCCCAGTAAAATCTGTTTCTGAAAAGGCCAGTTTAAGGGAAGTACTGCTGCTAAAGGTGGCCTTTGTGCTGTTGCACTGATATACGCTACGCTTTGATTATCGTTTAATAAAACAGGTGCCCATTCTACTCCTGTTCCTGGTGTTAATACTTCAATACCGGGCTGGTCTACCCTTACCCTGACAGCATGCCTTCTTTCAATATCTTTTGCATCAGGACCAGTATTGGCACTGAACGTTAGCCATTTTCTATCTGCACTCAGGGAAATATGTTCTGCCATAAACTTACCAGGCGTGAGTAATTGGGCAGTGCCCCCGGCAGCATTGATGGAATATAAATGCGGCCAGCCATCCTGATAAGAAAGGAATACGATCCGGTTATTGGCTGCCCAGTGTAAGTTGGCACCTCCATCAGTGGAAGGAAAAGAACCCTCTAAAGTTTTAGGAGAATTCCATAAACGGGTTGCATGACCGGTACTGATATCGGCCACCCAGATAGACCAGGGATTGGGTTTCCGGGGTAATAAAGAATCCGGAGCTCCTCCCCTTCCATTCATACGGGTGAATACTACCTGTTTGCCATCGGGCGACCAATGTGGATTCTGATCCCTGTAAAAAGAAGGGGCCACCCATATCAACGGGTTGCTGGCATTGGAATAAATACCGATAATGGAATGGTCTCCCCGGTTGGCAGCAAACAGTAATTGATTGCCTTCGGGTGACCATTCGAGGGAACCAACCGTTCCCCTTGTTGTAAATATATTTTTAGCTTTCCCGGCAGAATCAATGGCACATACCCAGGCTTGTCCGCCTTTTATAAATGCCACAGAGCTACTTCCGGGAGCAATTTCCGGATAATCACCTTCAGAAAGAACATTTACAGGACCGCCTGTAAATGCCATGCTGCAGACCTGCACTTTAGTAGGTATGGTTTCAAAAGATGGATTCAGTGGCAAGCCCCCATCCCAATTGGCACCATGGTCGCCCCCTCTTACAAATACCACCCATTTGCCATTATCTGAAATAGAAAGACTACTGATCTCCTGGCCGTCATCCTTGTTAAAATCTGTAATCTTTACGGGTAAATAGGCAGGGCCTTCGGCAACATAAATATTCCTCCTGCCCTGTTCATTAACAGCCCAGGCAATTTTTGCACCTTTAGATGCACTGCATAATTCAGTGGGAAAGGGGTAGGATTTAAAATCCAGCATTGAAGGTTTCTGTGCCAGCAGCTGAACAGGCAACAGCAATAACAGTAGGAGTTGTTTCATATTGATTGAAATTGGTAATAATTCAATTTTCTTTTTTGATCACTTTTCCGTTTCGCAGGCCAGTATGTTTGCCATTATCCAATGTTACTGCTCCATTTACGATTACATATTTAAAACCAGTACTGTATTGGTGAGGCTGACTGTAAGTGGACATGTCTTTTACTGTAGCAGGATCAAATACCACAATATCAGCAGCAAATCCTTCTCTTAATAACCCTCTGTCTTTTAACTGGAATTTCTGTGCAGGAAGGCTGGTCATTCTCCTGATAGCATCTTCCAGGGATAACACATGCTCTTCCCGAACATATTTACCCAATACCCTGGCATTGGTACCATAGCCGCGTGGATGCGGGGAACCTGCCCCGTAAATGCGAATACTGGCATCGCTGGCAAACATATTGTACGGATACTTCATGATATTGGTTACATCGGTTTCACTCATCCCATGAAATATCATGGATGCACCACCTTGTTTCATCATGTCTATAATGGTCAGCGCTTCTTCAACCAATTCATGTTTTCTGCCTTTTAAAATATTGATTTCCTCAATGCTTTTTCCGTTTAAACTGGTATCGGCTTTATAATAAGCAACCACCGTATAATTGAAATGCTGCAGTTTTCTTTTAGCCAGTTTAGCCAGCATGTAGTCCACTGTTTTTTTAACTGTCTCCGGATCGCTTAATCTGGCAACAATTGAATCCTGACTATCCGCCAGTATTTTATCGGGCAATAAAGTGCTTAAAGAAGTAGAACTGGCGGTATAGGGATATTGGTCGATCGTTACATCCAGCCCTTCTTCCCTTGCTTTGATAATCATGGGTACGGTTTCTGTACTTCTGCCCCAGTTTTGTTGACCACTTAATTTAAAATGCGAAATTTCAACCGGCAGTTTTGCTACCCGTCCAATATGCAGGGCTTCTTCAATGGCGGCGGTTACACTATCACCCTCATCCCGCATATGGCTGGTATAAATACCATGATAAGCTGCCACCACTTTGGCCAGCCTTACCACTTCTTCTGTTTTGGAATAGGTACCAGGAATATAAATCAGTCCGGTACTCATTCCTACCGCACCATCCTGCATGGCTTTTGCCACCAGTCCTTCCATTTGCTGCATTTCAGCTTCAGTGGGGTCGCGCAGGGCAGTGCCCATCACCGCTTTTCGGATATCGTTATGGCCAATCAGGGAAGCAGTATTAATAGATAACCCCAGACTATCCAGCTGCCTGAAATACAATCCCAGGTCAACATTTGAAATACCGCAGTTTCCGGTAATAACTGTAGTTACCCCATCATAAATAAAATTATCTGCAGTAGGGTTCTTTTTTTCATCACCTTCTATATGCGTATGCACGTCAATAAAACCGGGACTGACTATTAAACCTGCCGCATCAATTGTTCGGGATGCAGCATAAGATTTCAGTTTTCCGATGGCAATGATTTTACCGTCTTTTACAGCAATATCTGCATATATCCAGCTATTGCCGGTACCATCCAGTACTTTACCATTTTTGATAATCAGGTCGGCCTGCTGTGCAAGCGTATATAAATGAAGGGATTGAATACAAAGGAATAATAAGATTTTTCTCATAGCTGTGGTGTAAAACATGAATATAAGCAAACTATTGTTTAACACATAGTCAAAACAGCAAATTCCAGCAAAATGCAGTACAGCATTCGATTCCATAATATGATGGTTTGCATGTTTATTGGAAAAGAAGATTGCCTGCAGTAATTTTGTGTACACCAATTCCAAAAAAACGTGATTAAACAATGTGTGATCATCTTTGGCTGCCTGGCATTGGGAGAGCTGGTGGTGAAATTTACCGGCATCCCGCTACCTTCCAGTATTATTGGTATGTTACTGCTAACCCTTTTCCTTAAACTGGGATGGGTGAAACTGAAATCAGTAAAAGTAATGTCCGATTTTCTGGTAAGTAACCTGCCTTTGTTTTTTGTACCCCCGGGTGTAGCCATTATGTTGTACCTGGATATTATTAAAGCGGAATTCTGGCCCATTATCATTTCAGCAGCTGTAAGCACTATACTGGTGCTGGCAGTAACTGGCTGGACGCACCAAATTATGAGGAAAAAATAATGCATAGTTTTTTTCAGACAGAAATATTTGCCTTGTCCTTTACCTTTCTGGTATTTTACCTGGCACAGCAACTTCAGTTAAAACTAAAACTGATTATACTGAATCCTATTCTCGTTTCCATTGTGGTAATCATAGCTTTTCTTACCATTTTTAAAATTGATTATAACGCCTACCATGAAGGGGCTAAACTGATCCAGTTCTTTTTAAAACCTGCCGTAGTAGCATTGGGTGTGCCTTTATTTATGCAGCTGGAAAAAATAAAAAAGCAGGCTGTACAAATTATTTTATCTCAGCTGGCGGGCTGTATTGTTGGTATTGTGTCTGTAGTACTGGTAGCCAAATGGCTGGGTGCTTCCAAAGCGGTTATATTATCACTGGCGCCCAAATCTGTAACAACACCTATCGCTATTGAAGTATCCCATGTAATTGGAGGTATCCCACCGCTTACTGCGGCTGTGGTAATTGTAGTGGGTATTTTTGGGGCGATATTCGGTTATACTTTTATGAAATGGCTGCATATCAATAATCCTATTGCACAGGGCTTATCCATGGGTACTGCAGCACATGCGGTTGGTGCTTCCAAATCAATGGAAATCAGTCCAACTTATGGTGCCTATTCCAGCCTGGGTTTAATTGCCAATGGAATTTTTACTGCCATACTTACTCCGTATATTATCAGGATACTGAGTATCTGGATTACTTTTTAACTATCTGAAGCGACCTATATCCAATTATTGTTACTGAATACAGGAAAAGAATGATCATTACCTTCTCAGGATATACAAAAAAACACCGGGGTAAAACCCGGTGTCCTGTAAACCTGTTAGTGTTAAATGAATTAGTTGTTTTTTGCAACTACGTTCGCAACTTCAACTGTTTTTACATTCAGGCTGAAGCTCTGAGTGTAAGCACCTTCAGTTGACTTGATAGAGAAGCTGATTTTGTTCAGATCCAGTGATTTAGGTAAAGCAAATGTTTTTTCGTAATTCTTTGCTTTTACTACTGTAGTGTAGATCACTTCATTGTTTTCATCGGTAACTTCAACTGTGAATGCATTTGCATTAACATTGTTATAGTTTACACGAAACAATAAATTTTCATCACTGCTTCCTACATACTTAACGGATGCTTTTTCAGCTAATCCTTTTTCAGTCTGAACTGTATTCTTAACCTCAGTATTCGCAAATACTTTGTTCTGAGCGGTTAAAAATAATACGGTTGCTAAAATACTACCTGCAAAAAACTTTCTTGCAATGTTGTTTAATCCTGTTTTTTTCATCTTTTCAATTTTTAAATTAATAATGAATACACGTTTCCTGCCTACTGCTTAGCAGTAGCTTCTTAAATAAAATTTTCTTTCTTTTCTGGCTTTACAAACGTGAAGTTATTTTCATGCAGACAAGCGTGTCGTAATAGGATATTAAATGAACAGTCTGCTTATTTACTGGTTAATACCCAAACAGAAGAAAAGTAACCCACCTTTAAAAAAAGAAGGTTTTAGTAACATTATTTTAACAAACCAATCATGACCGTCTACCTGCTTAATTTATTCCAGTACTTTTTCCATCTGCATACTGCGGGATCCTTTTATTAAAAAATAACTGTTTTCAAAATGCTGTTCTTTTAACCATACAGCAGCTTCTGCTGAGGTATTGAAATATAAATAATGATGAGGGATTTCTTTATAGTCACCACCAACTAATACAACTTTTGTCCACCTGTATTTATGAATCAGTTCAATGATCAAAGCATGTTCTTCCAGGCTTTCGGTTCCTAATTCCATCATCCCCCCCAGCATCAGTATTTTTTGTGTTGCCTGTAATTTTGCAAAGTTTTCAATAGCCAGTTTAGTACTGGAAGGATTGGCATTATAAGCATCCAGAATAAAATGATTAGTTCCCTTAACCATCATCTGTGAACGGCTGTTGGATGGTGCATAATTTTCCAGTGAAGATTTTATTTTTGGTGCAGGCACAGCAAAATAAGTGCCCACTGCAGCAGCACAGAGAATATTGGGCAGATTATATTCACCTACCAGCTGTGTTTGGACACTGGTTATTTCAATACCTTTTGTAAAAGCAACCTGGATAAAGGTATCATTATTCCATATTCTTCCACATACAGAACCATTGTTGATTCCATACCAGTACACCTGACTGATGCCTTCCGTCATTTCATGTAAATAATCATATTCATCATACGCAAAAACAACACCATTATTGGCCCTCAGAAAATCAAAGAGTTCTCCCTTACCTTTTCTAACACCGGCTACTCCGCCAAAGCCTTCCAGGTGAGCTTTACCGCAATTGGTAATAATACCATGTGTAGGTAATGTATATGTACAATAGCCTTCAATTTCCTTCTGATGATTAGCTCCCATTTCAATGACTGCAAATGCAGCATCTTTTTTTACACTTAATATAGTAAGGGGTATGCCAATATGATTGTTCAAATTTCCTTGTGTGGTATAGGTAGTATACTGGCTGGACAGTACTGTACTGACCAGTTCTTTGGTGGTGGTTTTACCATTACTGCCGGTAATGGCAATGAATGGAATAGTAAACTGGAGGCGGTGAAATCTGGCCAGTTCCTGCAGGGTTTGTAATACATCATCCACGAGTATCAACCGGTTAGGGTCACCTTCCTGCGGTTCATCAATCACTGCATAAGCTGCTCCTGTTTCAAGTGCTTTTACAGCAAACTGGTTTCCGTTAAAGCTCGGGCCTTTTAAGGCAAAGAAAATATCGCCTGCTTTTAGTTTCCTGCTATCTGTCTGTATAGAGGGATATTGTTGAAAAATCCGGTATAATGCTTCTATAATCACTGAATGAAATTTGATTTCAAATGTAAATCAAATCCGATCGCTGTAAAAGTTTAACAAAGGATAATACGCCAATTCTACATGTAAAAAGGGATCTGCTTAATTAGAGCAGTGCTTTGTATAGCTTTAAAAAGTAGGGCAAAGCACTTTATTTTCCAGTGCAGAACGGCTATTCAGTTTTGTTCGGTAAATCAGTGAAAACTCAAATCCTCCCCTCCATTGAGAGGCGGTTTTAAGGCTGGATACATTGATATCATAACTGATTCCCCCACTCACATCATACATATCCAGGCGTAGCGTGGGTATCAGGGCGTCATTCCATCGATAATAAGCACCCATATCAAAAGAAACGGTTTTATTATCAGAATACCTCCTGAAGATTTCAGTATTGTAGGTAGCACCACCTAAAAATTGTTCATTTTTCCCCTGCCTGAAATAATCAGCATAAAAAATCAGCTTATTAACTTCAGAAGTATTCAGGGTAACGCCAGCATTTAACGCATATTTTGTATTTAAAATACTGGTCTTATCCCCGGTATAAAAAGCAACCTTTGGATGGTTGAAGTGGAATACTCCTATGCCGAAATACAAATGATCATTTTCATTAAAAAACTGTACTGAAAGAAACCCCGGTAGATGCATCCCAATAGGTAAATCCGGTTCTGGTAAATACTTGCTGGGTTGGATTATTGGGATTAAAAGCTCCGTTCACAAACTGGTCATCCAACTGCAATTTAGTTGGATCAAACTGCGAATAAACCGGCCCCCCCATAAATGCTACTGACAAATATTGTTCTGCATTATCATTGAGTGATTTATGAAAATTCAAAAAAGGAAGCAACTGGGTATTCTGCAATTTAATATCGCCGGCAACATCATTCGACATTTCCATACCTATAGTTAACCAGTCGTTGAATTTATTAAACGGCAATTTATATTCTGTACTCAAACTGGTAGTTTGAAAAGGTACAGTTACACTTTGCCATTGATTGCGGAAAATGCCACTCACCCGGATATCTCCTTCAAATACACCTGCCAATGCCGGATTACGCAGCACTGGCTGGGCATAAAACTGAGAAAAAGTGATATCCTGACAATATCCCCAATTTACCCCAACTATTAAAAACAGGATCAACCACTTTCTTTTCATACAACTTATTTTAAAATAGCTACATTTCCTTTATAAACAAATGGGGTGCCGTTATCACATACCACTTCACAGGTATAGACATATACTTCCGACGGTTGCATGACCCCATTTACACGGCCATCCCAGCCATTTTTAGGATCATTAGGAATAAAATTGGCCCGGTCAAATACAACCTGGCCCCATCGGTTATATACTTTGAAACTCTTTACTAACTGAATACCGGTAGCCCTGACCATCAGGATATCATTTTTACCATCCCCATCTGGTGTAAAAGCATTGGGTATGAATACCTGGGCACTTTCACAAAATGCTTTGATACAGATGGTATCAGTAGATGCACATCCAAAAATATTGGTTCCTGTAACTGTATAGCAAATATTATTCTCAACTGTTGCAATCGGCTGTTCGCAATCTGTACAACTTAAATAAGTGGGGGGTGTCCAGCTCCAGATATTGATCGGCCCATTGATAAAGGAAGGAGTTAACTGCAACTGAGTACCTGTAGATGCAATCTTATCCTGTCCAAGATTAATAACCGGGTAATTCCCTACAGCAACATTTACATAAGCAGTATCGCGGAAACAATTATTATTATCAGTTCCTATTACCCTGTATTTTGTAGTAATAGTTGGATTGGCCAACGGATTGGGTATGGCAGGGTTATCCAGTCCGGTAGAAGGGAACCAGTTATACAGTGCAGCACCCGAAGCTGCAAGCCTTACAGATTGGCCAATACAGATGGTATCATTTGGTAATACTGCCAGGCTGAAAGGCTGGATAACCAGAACATTCACAGAGTCCGAATTACTGCAACCGAAACTGTTAAATCCGGTAACGGTATATGCTATTGAACTATTCGGATCAGCAATCGGATTGCTGCAGGTGGTACAACTTAAGAAATTAACAGGTGACCATTGATAAGTGAGTGCGCCATTGGCATAGAGCTGAGCCGAAGTACCCAGGCATAAAATATTGGAAGCAGTGGTAATACTTACATTGGGAATAGGATTGACTGTAATATTTACTGTTGCAGTATCATAACATCCATATAAAGTACCCACTACAAAACTGGTGGCATAAGTGCCCGGTGCCGTATAGGTTTCTGTGGAAGTGAGTCCTGTTTTAATAACATTACCGGTAAATTTCCAGTTCATTAAGATTACTGAATCTGCAGAATTTACGATAGCATGGTAATGAACAGCATTATTTACACAACCAAAGGAATCCGCTTGTGCGGAAGCCAGCGGGAATTGGTGAACTTTAACAGGAAGGAATTCCTGCAAAGTATCTGTACATCCGGTAGCAGATTGAATGATTAATTGTATGGGCCAGTTATTGCTGCTCGTATAAGTATGTGATGGATTGCTATTTGTGTTTAAAGCTGAGCCATCTCCGAAATTCCAGCTATGACTTGTCAATCCGAAATAACTGTAAGAAGTATCTTTAAAAGCAATCAGTGAATTGCCGCAATTATTCTGTGCAGAAACTATAAAACCGATTTTCAGTATATCCATTTTAATAGTATCAGTACCTGGAATTTTAAGTATACAATTGGCACCATGGTATAAGTTGATGGCAGGGATAAAATTACCTGATTGCTGATAAGTATGGTAAATGGTTGACCCTGTTGAAGTGGCATACGTTCCATCACCAAAATCCCAACGGATAGAATCGGTATTGGCAATGGCTGCCTGGAAAAAGACAGCATTGTTTTGACAGACTACCCCATTGGTATAAACAAAACTTCCCTTGGGACCGTTAATCAAAATATTTTTGCTGGCATTAAAGGTACAGCCACCAGGATCGATCGCTGTCATATTTACCGTATAGGATCCTGCTACCATAAAAGTATGTTGAACAATATCTCCGGTATCTTTTGTACCATCTCCAAAATCCCAGGTGGTAATTCTGGAAATACCGCTCTTATTGGTAAAAGTTATAGTATAGGGAACACAGTTTCCAATACTGTCAGATACACTGAACAGTCCTGGCAATGAAGCTACTTTATTAATGGTTGCTTTTGCTGAATCAATACAGGAAATTCCCCCGCCATATTGCCGAAAGGCTATCAGACGGGTTGTATAAGTGCCAACAGCATTATATAAATAGACCGGGTTGGTTAAGGTAGAATTGCCTCCGTCTCCAAATGTCCAGTTATAACCCGTAGCAGAATCCGTTTGATTTAAGAAATGAACGCTATCACCTATACAAACTGTAACCGGTGTGGCGGTAAATGCAGCTACAGGAGTTGCTAATACTGTAATATTCTTGAAAGCAGAGGTATCCGTACAACTGTTGGAAGCAACCATTGAAGTTGTAAAATTCCCGGATTGGGTATAAATATGTGTTATGGTATCAACCCCTTTATTGGTTGTGAGAATATTACCGTCTCCAAAATTCCATTGAAAAGTACTGGCACCGGATGTATTATTAATAAAATGAACAGTATGGGGATTACATCCGGCTAATTCTGTTCCGTTTACTGCAAAATCGGGAAAGATTGGGTTCGGTGCTACTACAATCAGGTAGGAAAGCGTATCAGATCCGCAGGAATTGGTAGATATAAGAGAAGCCTTATACGTAACCGGAAATCCTGAATGATAGGTATGGTGTACCAGGGAATCCTGATTCGTTGCAAGCGTAAACCCGTCACCGAAATTCCATAAAAATGTATTCCCAATACCCCTGCTGGTATTGTTAAACCTAACTGTCATGGGTGAACATCCTACTGTTTTATCCGGTGTAAAAAATACCTGAGGAGCAGCATGTACAACTATATTTTTCTGAATACTTACAGTATCACAAATGCTGTATTCAGTAAGGGTAATGGTATAAGTGGTATCCTGGTTATTGGGATTAGGTGGATAAGTAACTGAAGGTGGATTAAAGGAAGTAGAGGTAACTCCATTTCCAAAATTCCATTTAAAACTATATAAACCAGGAGATTTACTGGTATTACTGATGTTGACTGTCAATGGACCACAACCGGAACTGTCACTTACTGTAAAGGAAGGTACGGGAACCGGATAGGTATAAAACTCCTGTTCCATACTGTCAACCGTACAATGATTTTGTACTTTTAACTGAATTGCTACAGAATCTCCTCCATTATTAATGATATATCCGGGGAAATTAATTCCGTTTCCAATGAATGTATTGTTTGCATACCAGTTATAGATTGTATCATTGATATTGGGAATACCCTGAATAACATTGGATAAATTAAAAGGTACACAACCTTTATCAGTCGTATATGTAAATGTTGCTTTTGCATTCAATATTACCGTCATCACCACCACATTACTGATATTACTTTGCGGGCCGGAACAAAGTGTAGTACTTACCAGTCTTCTGAACTGAATAGTTTGAGTTAAAATTCCAGGTGAATAATTAATTGTATTAGCAGCAGGAATATTGGTCCAGGTTTTGCCGGTATCGATGCTCGATTGCCATTGATACTGGTAATTGCCATCCCCGCCGGTAGGTGTGGTTCCTGTGAGGCTTGTTGCAGCGGTATTGTAACAAACCACCTGGTTGGATAAAATATTGTTATTATTAATACCTGGCTGAACAGTAACTTTTACTGCATTACTTAGAGAAGTACAGAAAGCAGTCACCATTCTGCGCAGATATACTGTTGCAGCTGGAGAGAAACTTAAAGTAGATAATGTATCATTCACCAAATTGACCCATGTAATACTATCCGCACTTTGTTGCCACTGGTATTGTATGGTTCCATTACCACCACTGGCTGGCTTTGCAGTTATAGAAACTGACTGTCCGGAACAAATCACATAGGAAATACTGTCAATTGTGTTATATACTGCAGGATAATTGTAAATCACAACAGTATCTTTTGACGCCGGACAAACACCATTGGAGATACTCCATTCAAAAGAATAGGAAGTATTGGTTAGCAAACCCTTAATCCATGTATTAGGAAGGCTGTCATTGGAAATTACGACAGATGAACCTGCAATCTGATGCCATACTCCTTTTCCTGCAACAGGAGTATTCCCGCTTAATTGAGTGGAATCAAAAGCACATAAATACTGGTCAGGCCCTGCATTCGCAACAGTTAAAGCAGGTAATACAGTTATTTTTGTAATACCAGAATTTAAAGCTGAACAAACACCACTGGCAACCTGAGCCCTGAACCAGGTAGTTTGTGCAAGATTGGTATAAATAAGTGAATCTGTTGTATTTGAAACCAATGACCAGGAATTACCATTATCGGAAGATTGTTCCCAGTTTAAAACAGTACCTACATATCCAGTAAGTTTAATGATACCTCCATTATTATTATAACAGGCTGTAGCATCAGATGCAGTTAGTCCACCTACTGTAGGAGGATTAACATTCATTATAAATGCAGTACTCGTATCCTGGGAAAAACATCCGTTTACAGCACCTGAACCTACAATTGCCCTTACTTCAAATGTGTCTGTTACATTCAGGAAATTGATCGTGTCTTTGGTAATCAAAGAATCCTTCCAGATATTACTTGCAAAAGGCTGTAAACGGTATTGCCATTTTACAATATTTCCTGTATAATTAGTCAATACAAAACTGGTTGCATTTCCGGAACAGGTATTATTATTAGTACTGGTAACGGTTCCGCTAACCGGCTTATCATTTACAATAATAGTAATGGTATCTGCTGAAGTTGCACAACCTGCATCATTGAAAATAGTCCAGTTTATTTTATAAGTTCCGGATTTATAATAAATGAATCCAGAAGTTGGACTACTGAAATTGGTAAAAGTTCCGTTTCCATTAAAAGGTTGAGAAATAAGGCTCCACATCCCACTCTCATATGAGCGTGTTGGATCTAAGTTCGCATGTAAGAAAAGGGAATTGTTTTGAGTGCTGGTAAAATTACAGATCACCGTATCTTTTCCTGCATTGGCTTTAGTTACGGGCGGCCTGTTTAAAAGGACAAAGGTATCTGTACTCGGAGGGCAACTGTTATTACTGTTTAATATACTCCATACCATACGAATGCTATCAGGCCATGTTAACCCTGAGATGGTAGTATTATATGCATGGGGATTAGCGATTACCACTGTTGAATTACTGATATTGGGTACCTGGCTCCAGGTTCCCACACCTACAACTGGTTGAATACCGCTTAATGTAAAGTTTGATGCATTACAGATTATTTGTTTGCCCCCTGCATTTGACTGGGTTGGCACTGCAAAGACCAGTATATGCAATGTATCAGATGGTCCCGGACAACCGGTATTGCCGTTGGATGTAATGATATATGTAACAGTTCCATTACTGGAGGTACTACTGTTAATTAATGTTTCATTAATTGAGGATACTGATTGATTAACTTGATTAGAAAAACCGGATACTGTATTTGCAGGTAAAACACTGGCAGTCCAGTTATAAGTAATTGCTGTTGGAGCTAATGCTGAGGTTAGTACAATATTAGTAGTTTGATTAGTACAAATACTGTCTGGCGTAACTTTTACCGTATATAATGGAACTGGCTTTACCAGTACTGTTAAAGTATAGGGTTGTGAAGTACAGTTGCTTACAAAAGGAGTAATAGTATATTTAACAGTTGCATCTGCAGTTCCACTATTTACCAGCGAATCTGTTATATTACCAGTACCACTTGGCAAATTCCCGGTAATTCCTGTAACTAGGGGTGATGTCCAGGAAAAAGTACTGCCTGCAAGCGGTGCAATTGGTATATATTGAAGCCTGGTGCCTGAACAGATGGTTAATGAAGAATCTTTACCAGTATTCAGGGGGAGAATAGTAACTACCATTGTATCTGATACAGTCTGTTGGCAGACTGTGGGAGTAACAGATGTAGTTGTAAAAATAAGTTTTACAGATCCGGATGCTTTATCATTTACCCCAATTGTATAGATCGGTGCAGCTATATTTGAACCAGGGCTAAAACTGCCATCACCGGTTGTAGTCCATTTCATTGAATTGGATGGACCGGTAACATTTCCATTTAATGGCAATGTAGTTACATTATTGCAAAGCGTGGTATCATTACCGGCAAAAGCGGTAACAGGCTGGTTTAATATAATAATCTGAGTGGCAGAATCTACCCCACAATTATTGGTATAGATCACTTTTACCGAATCGGTTCCATAACCCGAAAACTTTATTACAGGCATACTGTCTGTTGCTAATGAGGGAGATACAAAACTGGCCCCTGGAGAAAGTTCCCATAAATAGTTTTCGAAATAACCAAACTGACTGCTGTAAGTTGGCCGGTGCAAGGTATTGGTTCCAAAATTAATGGTCATACTATCTGCACAATAAGAAACTGATTTGGAAGGGAATCCCACATTCAGTGTGCCCGATACCAGAATACTATGCATAACACAGTCTGCGCCACAACTATCAATCGCACATAACTGAATATTATATTTTCCGGGTACAATAATAGTAATGGTTGGTAGTGCAGCTCTCACGTCTGTTATAGTATAATTACCGGGAGGAACAGTAGAATTTCCCAAAGCATCCATAGTTCCCAGAGAATCTAATACTTTCCAGTAATAATGCAGGTCCTGGCAATTAATGGTAGGCGTTTTGTTAACAGGTATAAAAGATTGTTTTGAACAAATATGGTCAGGCATAGAAAATGTAGCTGCAGGTAAAGTATCAATACAAATAAAATTTGTATCAGCGGCTGTGGCACAACTTCCATTATTGACCAGTAAAACGATTGTATACGTTCCAATTGAAGAAAAAGTATATTTTAACGGAGGGTTCAACTCATAAGATGGAGAAGAATAAACAATTGCCCCGTTTACATACCAGACATATAAAGCAGAACTGTCGCAAACAGATTGATTTTGCCTTTGACCTGGTGTACTGGTATTGATAAATGTTACTGTTTTATTTACACATCCGGCTGGCGGCCCTTTAAAACTGGCTTTGGGTTCATAAAATATCCTTGCACTTGTATTTACATTGGGCTGGTCACAATTTCCATTGCTGGTTGATAAAAAAGGGTTGATCAGTGATGCTGTAACATTAAATTTACCCGATGCTTGAGAACAGGAAGTTGTTGTATATAAATGATTTACAATACCAGTGTTGTTAATCAGCTGGCATTGGGTATAAGTATCAATAATACCATCGCCCCAATTAATTGAATAAGTAGTCGCAGGAAAATTGCTGGCGATACCGATATTACCATTAGAAGTATCTATCCCAACTTTAAAACTGATGGAATCAGGTAAGCAGCCCTTCTGTTCACCATTTGTAGCCAGTTCCAGGTTATTGGTGGAATTGATCAGAAAATAACTTTTTGTACTGATTATATTAGCAGAGTCTGCCCTAATAGTAAATGTATAATACGATGTGCTCAATGATAAATTTAAAGTATTACTTGTAAAGTATTGAGGACTTACAGTACCGGACAATTCATTTCTTAAAGAAGCTGTTACAGTTGCCGAAGAAGTGGAAGTATTTCTGAGTATTAAAGACCCGTTGGCCGAACTTGTTGAACACCATCCAAAATATAACTGGTCTACTAATGTATTATTCACCATTAGAGTATTTGCTCTGGCAATTACAGGCTTTACAGTAGAAACTACCGGAATAGAAGCAGAAGGCGGCGAACTTACACCTGAAGTAGATACTACTTTTAACAGATACCCATTACCAGCAGGCAGACTTGACGGTATGATCCCATTGATAAACGTAGTATAAATCCCATTAAAAGTTCCTAGTACCTGTTGGCCAGCAAAATTTCCCGATGCATCTGAAATATAAGCAGTGAAAGTATTATTGATACCAAAACACCCATTTATATTTACAGGCACTGAAATACTGGACCCCTGACCATAAGGGCCGGGATCTAACCTGCTGTTATCAATCGTTATCGTCTGGCTTTTTATTACAGAACAAAACATTAACCCAGTTAAGGTTAATAGTATAATTCTGAAATATCGTATCACGCTAACTTTGATTTGTGACATAAATTTTTATAGGTTACAGACCATAATGGTTACAAAAGATATAAATATAGGAATTTGCAAAGGTAAAAAAGGGCTATAGTGTATTAATTTAGTGTTGCAAAGGATTAACATTAAATAATAATATAATTACTCAATATGGTCTGAAACAAAACTATAAGAACTGCCCGAATTATGAAAATTTAATAGTTAAAGCTTTTACACAATTTGCCCAAATATTTACTTTTCAAAAAATTCTTCTTTATAAAAAATTGTGTTTAAAATTCAATTCCTATATATTGAGTCTGAATCTCTGATTTCTGTTGCCTGAAATATTTAAAACAAATAAATACTACAAAAAAAGTCAGGAAATACTACAGGTGATTTTAATAATCAATGGCTCTATTTGCTGTCTACTTATTTTCATTTTTTATTGTATCCCGATTATTTTCTGCAGTTCTTGTTCTTCTATTCAAAAAGAAATTTTCCAATCTTATTTCTTTCAGTTTAAACCTGTTATTGAAATGCTTAAAATAATTTTTAATAGCCCTGGGTGAAATTTTTAAAACTTCATATATATGTTTATAATCCTTATTAAAAGAAATAAGTTTTACAATTTCTGTTTCCCGGCTGGTTAGTTTATATTGTTCGTAAACAGATTGTTTTTCCTTTTGCCTTTCCTGCATCAGGTATTCCCTTGAACCGATTTCAAATTTAATCCTGGGATCAATATAGGGTTGCCCTTTTTCCAGACATTTTAATGCTTCAATTAAATAATGCGAATAATTTTCTTTCCAGATAAAAGCAAATGCCCCACTGGCAAACATATCGCTCACCACATTTCCCTGAATAAAAGCAGAAAATGCAATTACTTTAATTTCCGGAAAAAAATCATGCAGGTAGTCCATGGCAGTCAATCCATCCATTTTCCACATCTGAATATCCAGAACTACAATATCTGGCAGAATTTTATTATTTCTGAAATACTGAATCATTTCCTCACCATCCATTAAAGAAGCAATCACATAATATTGCTCACTTTGATTAACAAAAGTGGTTATTTTTTTGAGGGTGGGAACATAATCATCAACAACCATTACTTTAATCATAATTCATAGGTTGGGTTTATCATAGCTATCTTGGAAATTAAAATTACGAAATTCTCATACATTAATATCAAACGTTTAATATTAAGAAATAGGACTGATTTATTAACTTGCACCCTATGAGTCAGCCAAATTATCTGTTTAGTACTTTAACCAATAAATGCCCACGTTGCAGACAGGGTAACATATTTGAATCTAAAAACGCCTATAATCTTAAAAATACCATGAAAATGCCGGAAAATTGTCCGGTTTGCGGTCAGCCTACTGAGTTAGAAGTAGGATTCTATTATGGAACAGGTTATGTGAGCTATGCATTATCCATTGCGTTTACAGTAGCTTATTTTATTGCCTGGAAAGTAATAATCGGAATGACTTTTGACATTGAGGACAACCGTATTTTGTACTGGTTGGGTTCTTATATAGTGGTTATTGTTTTATTTCAACCACTAATCATGCGTTTGTCCAGAAGTATCTGGCTAAGCTGGTTTGTGAAATACGATCCGGATTGGGTGAATCATCCCCTTAAAAATGATAACCAAAAGACTAAATAAGTATTTTAAATAAGATTCCCGGGTTTAAAATCCGGGTAATCTTATTTAAAGTGATAAAAAACGTTGATTACTACCTTAAGTTATTGTTTACCAATTATTTGAATCAGCAAACTTAACTGGCAACTTTCTGTCCCTTCATATCCCTTTCTTTTACCCTGTCTGCCTTTCTTACAAATTTTGTTTTAATTTTTACAGAAGCATCTCCACCTGATTTTATATGATATTTCTGTCCTTCATAATCTATAACACCCTCGTTACCATTGATCCAGTTAAATGCCAGGATTTTATAAGGGTCTGTATCTAAAGCATATTTGGTGCGCCCGAAAGTCAGGAAACGGTTTTGCCCTTCTTCAAAAGATACCAGTACCTTATCATGCAGTGCGGTTTTGCAAACACCAGCAGTATTTTTAGATAAGTTAATGATATTCACCAACTTACCGTTCACTACGGTTACTTTACCTTTACTTAACTTTGCTTCTTCCTGCGTAACTTCTCTAACCAGTTTTACATCATGGTCAATATAAAACTGTAATTTTTCAACATTTACACCTGCATGCTCTATCCTTGCCCTTACAGCGGGTGTAAAATAAGTTTTTGAACTACTGCAGGAACTAACCAGTATGGCAACTAAACAAATACCTGTTAACGTGTATATCAATTTCATAGTAAGGGGTTTTTATACATACTGCAAACATTTTACCAAAAAACATTAATTCCCTTGGCTTTAGCAAAATATTAGTAAATGGTTCTTTGCAAAAGAAAAAGGAACCACTAAAAGTGATTCCTTTTTTATATTTCTCCCACTGAAATAATTAATTGTTTCCGAAACTCTGTTACGCTTTTTTATGATGCTTTAAAACCTTAGCCTCCACATAAAAAATGATTTCTTCAGCTATATTGGTGGATTGGTCTCCCACTCTTTCCAATTTTCTAATAATAGATAGAACGACTAAAGCCTGCATAATATTATCCGGGTTGACTTTAATATATTCTGCCACAACAGTATTGGCTTTCAGGTTAATTTCATCCAGCATTTCATCTTTCTTAAAGATACTTCTTGCCAGGGTGGTATCTTCTGTTTCAAATGCAATTTTGGTTTCTGACAATACGGTCATCGCATCATCAAACATGCGTAATAATTGCGTTTGTTCCAGGATATCTTTATTAAATGGCTCCGGTAATTCTATAATATAACGTGCTATACCATCAGCAATATCTCCAATCCTTTCCAGATTATTATTAATCTTTAACACTGCCAGCAAAAAACGCAGATCCACAGCTACCGGCTGATAGAGTGCAAACATATTTTCACAATCTCTGTCAATCTTTAATTCATAGGCATTTACGCGTTTTTTTTCTTTCAATACAACTTCCCGTGCCAGATCTTTATCAAAATCTATCATGGCCTGCCTGGCTTTCTCCATCTGAGATTCCACCAGAACCCACATATTAATCATCTCTTTCTTTAATTCTTCTATTTCAACCTCAAACTGTGTCATAATTATGTTTTTTTGAATTAACTAAATCTACCTGTAATATAATTCTGTGTTCTGGTGTCTTTAGGATTGGTAAACATGGTTTTTGTATCATCATATTCCACCAGTTCCCCCATATAAAAGAAAGCAGTTTTATCGCTTACACGTGCAGCCTGCTGCATATTATGGGTTACTACAATAAGGGTATAGTTCTTCTTTAAGTCATGAAACAACTCCTCAATACTGGAAGTGGAAATAGGATCCAGTGCAGAAGTCGGCTCATCCAGCAATAAAACTTCTGGTTCCATGGCAATAGCACGGGCAATACACAGCCTTTGCTGCTGGCCACCGGAAAGGAAAGTTCCTTTCTTATGGATGGAATCTTTTACTTCATTCCATAATGCTGCTTTGGTCAGGGATTGTTCCACAATATTGTCTTTCTCTGCTTTGGATAGTTTTAATCCATTCAGCTTATAACCCGCAATAACATTATCGTAAATACTTAAATTAGGAAAAGGGTTGGGCCGCTGAAATACCATCCCAATTTTAAGTCTGGCAAAAATGGGGTGCATACCATATACTTCTTCCCCGTTCAGCAGCATTTCACCATTGGAAGTTGCACCAGCTGTTAATTCATGTAAACGGTTGATACAACGCAGGTAAGTGGTTTTGCCACAGCCCGAAGGGCCCATCACTGCTATTGCATTATGCTTGGGAATTTCTATGTTTACATTTTTCACCACATGATTCGTTCCGAAAAATGCATTAAAATTGACACTTTTTATAACTGGACGTTCCATCTTTTTGTTGTGAGCTTTGTAATAATATTTAATAATAATACCGTAGTCAATAATATCAGTGCAGCACCCCAGGCTAAATTATGCCAATCGTCATAGGGACTGGTTGCATAATTAAATATCAGTAAGGGTAAACTATGCATGGGTTTTAAAATATTATAGCTAAGGTAAGGGTTTCCAAAGGCGGTGAATAATAAAGGAGCAGTTTCGCCCGCAATCCTGGCAATTGATAAAATAACACCTGATAATATCCCGCTTACTCCGCAAGGGACAATTACTCTCAAAATTACTTTATGATAAGGCAAGCCAAGTGCCAATCCGGCTTCCTTCAATGAAAAAGGAATCATTTTCAGCGTTTCTTCTGTTGACCGGATTAATATCGGCAGCATCATAATAGCCAATGCTGCACTTCCGGAAAGGGAAGAAAAAGTGCCAAATGGCTTTACCAGCCAGAAATACACTACAATACCAATCACTATGGAAGGTACACCCTGTAATATATCTACAGATAACCTGCTCCAATAGGCCAGTTTACTGGTTTTATTTTCACTCAGGTAAATACCAGTAAATATCCCAATTGGAATAGCAATAATAGAAGCCACAAATACAATAATAGCACTACCCAGTAATGCATTTACAATACCACCTCCTGCTTCACCAACTGGTTTTGGTATTTTGGTCAGAAAGGTCCAGTTGATTTTGGTAGCACCCTCTTTAAATATATAAAGGATAATCGCCAGCAGGGGGAGAATCACAATAAAAGCAAGCATAACAATAATAATCTGTATGCTTTTACTTTTAGCCACCCGGTATTTAATATTTACATTCCTCATATATTATTCATTCGTAAATTTCTTAATAATTCTTTTTCCAACCATATTGATGACTACTGTAACCAGGAAGAGGAATAAACCCAATTCTATCAATGCAGAAAGGTATAATGTATGGTCTGCTTCTGTGAATTCATTGGCTATTACACTGGCCATCGTATTACCCGGGCCAAAAATACTGGTGGGCATCATATTGGCATTACCTATAACCATCGTTACTGCCATCGTTTCTCCCAATGCTCTACCCAATGATAATAACACTCCGGCAAATAAACCAGATTTGGTATAAGGAATGACCACATTTTTAATTACTTCAAAACGGGTAGCTCCTAATGAATAAGCAGCCTCTTTTAAATGGGCCGGAACCATACGCATCATTTCCCTTCCGAGTGAAGCTCCATAAGGAATAATCATCAAAGCCAATATCAGCGATGCTGTAAAAATCCCAATGCCGTAAGGCAATACACCGAATTTTATTTCCAAAGCCTGAACAAGAGGTACCAGTACAATCAATCCCCAAAATCCATAAATAACTGAAGGTACTGCCGCAATAATCTCAACAATATTTTTCAATAAATTGGACAACCACCCTGTCGGTTGGTATTCTCCCAAATAGACAGCTATTGAAAATGAAAAAGGCACTGAAATAATCAATGCTAAAAAAGAGGTCAGCAAAGTGCCAATTAAAAAAGGAAATCCTCCGTATACATTGGTAATCGGATCCCAGGTCTTACCCCAGAAAAAACTAATACCGAGCGATCTGATAGAAGGCATTGAATGAATGACTAATGTAAGAAACATACATGCCATCAAAACCACCATCAATAATGCAATGGTTACCAAAGACCTTTTAAAAAAACGCTCCATCCGGATTTGTCCGAATAATCTCCTGGGCTTCGCCGGTTTTGTCAATTCCATAGATACATTTTAAGCGATTACCCGCGAAGCAAATAGTTCCTCCGCGGGTAATAAAATTATTTGAAAAGCACTTGTAAGTATACAAAGCGCTGATCCATGTTATTTTAAAATTGCTTTGCCATTATAAGTAGCTGACTTTAATATTTTTTCAGCAACTTTTAAAGCTTCTTTAGATAATGGAGCATAGTTTAAAGGAGCTGCAAATGCCTGCCCTTCGTGTAAATTCCACCATAAAAGATCTACCAGTTTTTTAGCCCTTTCTGCAGAACGGTTATTATAGTTTTGTTCTTTATAGATCAAAATCCAGGTAAGTCCTGCAATAGGATAACCATCTTTTGCCTCAGTATCTGTTAAGAATATTTTAGAATCTTCAGGTAATTTAATATTACTGGCAGCAGTAACAGAAGCTAAGGAAGGAACAATTACATTACCTTTTTTGTTCTTTACTTTAGCGTAATCCATTTTATTCTGTAAAGCATAAATCAGTTCAACATAACCAATTGCACCCGGAGTTTGTTTTACCACACCAGCCACACCTTCATTGCCTTTACCACCTAAACCTACAGGCCAGTTTACTGCATTACCTGCACCTACTTTAGAAAGCCATTCAGGACTTACTTTACCCAAATAATTGGTAAAAATACCTGTGGTACCGCTACCATCTGCTCTGTGGGCAACCAGGATTGGTAAAGCTGGAATATTAACTCCTTTATTCAATGAAATAATTCTGGGATCACTCCATTTGGTAATTTTTCCTAAGAAGATATCAGCAATAACATCCGGAGTTAAAGTAATCAGGTTATTATCACCAGGTAAATTATAAGTAATTACCACAGCACCGGAAACCATTGGAACATGTAAAACTGGGGCGCCTATTTTTGCAGTCTGATCTGCATTTAACGGACCATCAGAAGCACCGAAATCAACAGTTTTATTAGTCAGCTGTAAAATACCACCACCTGAACCGATAGATTGGTAATTTACCTGAATACCAGTCTTTTTATTGTATTCTGAAAACTGTTTGGAATACAAAGGATAAGGGAAAGTAGCACCGGCACCTAACAAGGTTTTGTCGTCCTGTGCTTTAATTGCTGAAGCAATACCAAACATTGCAAATACAGCAAGGGCAGCTTTCATTTTAAATGTCTGAAACATTTTTTTATTATTTATTTAGTTTAAAAAATCAAGATTATTTACCAAACACATAATAGAAAGTAAGTCTGAAAACTGTATCATTATCACCTGCTGTAGTTCCAGTAACATTTGGCATCTGAGAAGCATAGTGATTATACCAGATATTAGGCATCAGGTGAACATTTTTTGCAGGCATATAATCCAGACCAACAGTAATAAATTGTTGTTTGTAAGTCATATCACCGGTTGCTGTAGCTGCAGTAGGTGTTCCATTAGAATTGTAAGTCATGGTATAAGAGTTGTCATTATAGTTTCCAGTATTAGCAACATACTTATTGTAGATACCATTGTTAATTTTCTTCATTGGGTTATAAGCATCATAACGGGCAAAGAATCTCAATTTAGATTTAATGATATCACCATGAACATATAGAGATATACCATTTGCAGCATTATTGATGGTATCTACACCACCAGCAATTTTAGTAGCAAACAGGTCATTTTTCAGGTTATTTACAAAGAATTCAGCACCAACAGTAAATCCTGTACCTGGATCCATACCTTTTTTGGCAGTGGCAGCACTGTTATAAGCGATATAACCTTTTAACATCTGGCGTGAACGGTGTAACATTGGATTCGGAGACCAGTTTGTCCTTTCATAATCAGCATACAAATCCAACACTACTTTCTTTTCAAATAAGTATGCGTATACATCACCATAAAACCATTTGTAACTGGTGCTGGCAGGTTTAGCACTTGTTCCGTTAGCAACCATCAGATCATAACCAAAATTTTTGGTTTCAGGATCAAACGTACCCTGTAAAGATCCGCCAAAATCATAAGATGGAGTTCTTCTGATATCCGCAATGGTTCTTTCGATTGAACGGTAATTCCAGATTTTTTCTGATAATAAAGGGAAAGCAGGAGTTGCAGCCTGACCAAATACAAAGTCAGTACCTTTCCAGATATTTTTCCACCTGATATTAGCTAATTTGATATAGAAAGACAATTTGTTGTTTAATAATTCGTCCCCACTTGCAGCTGAAGAAGAGGGAGGGTTAAATGCTGGGAAATTATCTTCAGCGGCTAATAGCAATTCCGCAGAGAATTTTTTACTGATATTATAGTCGTACCCTAAATAAATACGACGAAACTGGAAAGCATTTCTACCCTGAGGTATACCAGAATATTGGTTGCTTCCTCCACGGCTTAAAGCATCGCTATGGCTTTTATAGTAATAATCGCCAAAAGCATAACCCCAAACCCTGCCTGAATTGGCAGCACCTGCTTTATATGCAGAATCGGAGTTTAATAAGTATTGTGCTTTTAATGAGCCGCTGAATATAGTTTGTAAAATAACTAGGGCGACTGTAACTAACAATAATCGAAATACAGAAGGATTAGTTCTCATGATAGTTTTAAATTTTTGATGACGCAAAGGTTCAATCGTAATGTTACCGAATTGTTAACGCAATGTTACGTGCATGTTATCAATGGATTCTTAATCTTAAAAATTTTGACATGTGAACTTAAAAAGCAATTAAATGAATTCTATATTTATAAACTTAATACATTATATTTCAATTATTTACAAAATAGTTATACTTAAATATATCACATTATCTATTTGTTGAAACTGTAAAAAACTATATTTTCCTGTTACTGATTATGTCAATTATTTTTTTCAAAAAATTACTTTTTTCAAATTTGGTTACATAATATTTATAAATAAATAATATTATCTTAAGATTAAATTTTTCATTCTTATTGCTTACATCTCAGCGTTCTTTTGCTAAGAAAAAGGGCTGACCAAAAAGGTCAGCCTTTCCTCCGCTTCCTTTTACCCAACTCAACATCCATTACTATAAACGCAATACCAAAAAACTCACTATTGCTCTTTTCATGGTTAAAATGATTGTTTTCAGGATATCGTCTACATGAAAATTGCTTATGAATGCCAGCAGGGTACACTCCAACTGTTCCTGCTTTGATTCCATGTTCCATGTTATCTCCTTTTTACAGTTTTACGTTTGTTAACTCGGATGGGAAAGGACTATTACTTATCCTTCAAAGTCAACGATGTCAAATAACTGCCTGTTCTCACTATTTCAATAGTCCACTAATTTTAAAAACATAATCTCCCTCCCTTCTACTTTTCAGAAGTATCTTTACCAGTCGCCAATCGGATTACTGCTCCCTTCTCCCCTTCCTGCTACTACAGCAAGTATCGTACATGCCATTTTTCGTAATAATATCTAGTTCCCTGGCATATTCTTCCAGGCTTCTCACTCCCCTTTTGCTATAATAAGTTTCCGCTTGTGCACCACTTTCCACCACTGTTTTAGAATACTGGTTGCAGCTAGTTTTGATCAGTTGCCTACCATTGTTTCACGACACAAAACAAGAAAAAAGGATTGAAAGCATTTCCCAAGGTCTTCCCAAGTTGGGAAAAATAAATTTGAAACCCTTACTGGATAAGGATTTCAGGAATTACTAAAATTATTAGGCAAAAAAAGCCCTCAAAAAGTGGCTTTTTTGAGGGGTGTAAAAATAAATTGAAAGTAATCTATTATATCATATGACAGCAATGACAAGGATTTTCGTAAAATTGATTTCCCAAGGTCTTCCCAAGTTGGGAAATGCCCTTTTTAGTCTTTTTCGTCAATTTTTTTAGCAAAAACTACCTATAATTGGTCCAAAAATTTCATTTTCACCATTTCCCATTTTAATATCCTTATAAATCCGGTTAATCTCAACCAGACTAATATTTTTTTTGTACGGTAAATTGAATATCGTAATATTGCGATCACAAAAACATATGGGCCTAACTAAATCAGAAATATTTACCGAAAAGCAAAATAGCTTAGCAACTAAATTAAAAGCATTGGCGCATCCTGCCAGGATAGCAATCATTCAGCATTTAATTAAAGCTGAAGCATGTATATGTGGAGATCTGGTTGAGGAATTGGGATTAGCCCAGGCGACCATTTCTCAACATTTAAAAGAGTTAAAATCAATAGGGATTATCAAAGGATCGATAGAAGGTGCAAGCGTTTGCTATTGTATTGATGAAAAGGTATGGAATCAGCTAAAAAATGAATTTGAAGCTTTTTTTATTGCTTATAATAATAAGACAAAATGTTGCTGATTTTTTTTGAATATATCTATCGCAATATTGCAATGTACCAATAGATTATTTTAAACATTAAATAGTTCTTTTATGAAACACAATGTATTGTTTGTTTGCATTCACAACTCTGCAAGAAGTCAAATGGCTGAAGCTTTTTTGAAAGAATTTGGTAATGAATATTTTGAAGCTGAAAGTGCCGGGTTAGAACCTGGAACATTAAATCCAAATGTAGTAACTGTAATGAAAGAGGAAGGCATTGATATTAGCCAAAAGCAAACACAAAGTGTATTTGACCTTTTTAAAAAAGGTAAATTTTACAACGCTGTAATTACTGTTTGTGATGGTGCCAGTGCTGAAAGATGCCCTATTTTCCCGGGAATGAGTAAAAAGTTGGCTTGGTCATTTACTGATCCATCCTCATTCAGTGGAACTACAGAAGAAATCTTAGAAGGAACCAGAATAGTTCGTGATGAAATTAAAGCAAAAATCCTTGAATTCATTGAGGAAGCTAAGGAATTACCCTATTGGGTTAGTTAAATGAACCTTTTTCTTTTCAAAAACATATTAAATTTATAACTATGAGTACCGATGAACAATTAAAAGAAATAGTAAGAAAAAAATATAGTGAAATTGCTTTACAGGATAAAGAAACAAACCTGTCTTCCTGCTGTGGCGCAGGTGGATGCAGTTCAGAAGTTTATAACATTATGTCTGAAGATTACAG
>Ga0364873_10287_pt1 | contig 29018 bp, 30 predicted proteins | sample ExccelAu500001D3_2_FD_206928 | JGI IMG/M metagenome (GOLD analysis project Ga0364873, IMG submission 206928) | Enriched cells from Trout Bog Lake Hypolimnion, Wisconsin, USA - BchlTB.Aug07.5000.01.D3 | ecosystem: Environmental > Aquatic > Freshwater > Lake > Hypolimnion/Profundal zone | place... | reverse complement strand
GGCCTGGGTGGCGGCGCTCAAGGCCTCGGCGAGCCCTTTTTTTGAAAGCGCTCCTGTGCCTTGGCATCGGTCTTGGGGTGGACGGGGCGGGCCTTCTGCCGCGACATGCCATTCCGCCTCAAGATGCGTCCGACACTGTCGGGGTGGATGGTCTTGCCGAACTTCTCCGAGATCCAGATTGCCAGCGCCTCGCACGTCCAGGTGCAGACCCCATCCACCTCGGCCTTCGGCCCCTTGAAGATGGTCGCCGCCAATGTCGCCTGCTCGGACTCAGTCAGCCATTCCGCACGGCGGCCCTTGGGGCGGTCAAACAGCCCATCCACCCCTTCCGCATTGTAGCGCAGCACCGCGTCACGTAGCGCCTGGCGTTCCATCCCGGCCAGCCGCGCCGCCTCCGCCCGGCTCAACCCATCGAGCGCATTCGCGATGGCATACGCCCGTGCCGCCGCTCGCCCATTGCCGCAATGCCGGGCCCAGACCCTGAGCTCCGACGACGTCAGGCTATCCGATATCTTGAGACGACCGTACATGGCTCCCCCTGCATTTGGTGAAGCCAGTGAATCACGCCCCGCCGATCAGCGGAACCCCCTTCGAGTCACATCAAGCGTCCGCCGGTATTAGCGGCTGCTCTGGAAAAATATCGACAGAACGACGCAAGTGGGCAGTGGCCCGTTCGTTGTCATTCAGTTGAAGATAGGCCGCCCCTGCGCTTGCGTAAAACATGTGGTTCGCGGGGGAAAGTTCGCAGGCACGGGCGAAGTAATCAGCAGCTTTGTCGATACGCCCGTTGTCATTTTCGAGATCACCCAACCGACTGTAGGCCAAGGCGTTGGCGGGGTCAGTATTGATCGCTTGTCGATATGAATTGGCGGCAGCGCGGCTATCACCCAATCGAAGCAGTGCGTTACCGATGTTGACCTGCATGATTGATCGCGTGTCGGGTGAAACGTCGGCCAACGCCTGAAATAGCTCGATTGCTTTTGCCGGATGACCGTGTTCGGCCATATGCGCCGCAATCTTGTTAAGCCCTTCTGGGTTTTCCTGAAAAAGCCGAATTCCATGCTGGTATTCTGCGTCGGCCGCGACAAGTTGCTTTTGGCTGGTCAGTAAGGAAGCCAACGCAAGGCGAGTGTTGAGCGCCAACGGATTGATTCGCAAGCAAGTGCTGAAAGCCATTGCGGCGTCGGTGAATTTCCCCATCCGCCAGAGCGCCCGCCCACGGTAATCGTGTGCCTGCCAGTCCTCGGGGGCGGCGGCGATCACCTTTTCGATCTCGTTCAGTGCCGCCTGATCGCTGCCCTCCGTGCCAAGAACTCGGGCAAACAGCAACCGTGCTTCGAGATTGGCCGGGTGACGGGCAAGCACCCGGTCAAGCGCGGCACGGGCTTGCGTGGGCTTGCCCATCTGAAGCCAAACGAAGGCGAGACCGGTGAGTGGGGCGTCAATTTCATGGTCCAGGCGATGCGCGGACTCGTACGCACGAACCGCCGATACATGCTCACCGAGATGAACCAAGGCCTCGGCTTGCGCCACTAGAGCTTGGGATGAGTGCGGGTCATGCTTCACGGCCTCATCGAGAATTCTTCGCGCTCGTTCATAGCGCCCAAGAATAATGTAAGAGCGCCCTCGGTTTACATAATCTTCAAAGTGCCCACGAAAGCCGGGGGCCACGATGAAGTCCATGGCTCCGACATTTGCGGCTTTTGCAGCACTCTTGATCGCTTCGCGCAAGGCTGGAAAGTGAGGATACCGGTGCGCTGGGTCTGGCGCGAGGCATCGGCGAATGACATCAAAGTACGGCGTGTCGATACGCTTTACCGCATGGACAAGTGCCTTTTTAACGATGGCTTCCTGATACTCAATGGCATCGCCAGTGAAATTGACGCCATACGGAGATGCCAGCGACCGCGCAGCAAGTTGCCACAGCGTTACGCCAAAGCTGAACATATCGCTCTGTGGGGTCGCCTTGCCGCCCAGAAACAATTCCGGCGCTATGTATCCTGGTGTACCGCAGGTATGGTGCCCATTCGCGGATTGCAATCGCTGTAGCTGCGATTGCCGCTTTGGTACGTCGTCAACAATCCCAAGATGCCGATTGACCGCCAGGGCCAGTCCGAAATCAGCGATTTTCAGGAATGCACCAGAATCTATCAGTAGGTTTCCGGGCTTGATGTCCCGGTGCGCCGCCACCCCGCAGCCCAATGCGTGTTCCATGCCCACGCAGAACTGCACCGCCCATATACCTATCTTGCCATCTGTGTAGTCCTGGGTTCTGGCGATGTAGTCTTGAACCGTGGTGCATTGCGATTCAGGCGCTATATATTCCATCACCAGCACGGTGTCCCGCGCATGCTCTCGCACTTCAAAGAGTTGGACAACGAAAGGATGGGTGCCAACATTCAGGAGCGCGAGAGCCTCTTGACGAAATTCAACAAGGTCGGTTTCGGTCGCGTTGTTGCGAACCCGCATAACCTTGGCCGCGCGTAAATCCCCCGAACCGGAATGCTCGACGAGATAGACGTCCCCCATGCCGCCCTGCCCCAAGAGAAGCCTCACCACGTACTGATCGCAGAGACCTTCACCGGGAGAGTATGCCCCCCTCATGACGAGGGGGTGAGGCTTCTGCGGAGGTTCGGGGCGAACGCCGCCACCAAGGAAATTCTTAAAAAGGCCCATTTCTCCCTCTCGCATTCACGCACGGGAATGCGGGCAAACCGACAAAATGCGTCGAAACCCGCGCGCTGATTTTACGGGGATTATCATGTCCCAGCAATCTGCCGGGTGAGCAGCCCAGCGATACAGCATAGCAGAGCTTTCGACCGCTTCCTGCTATCATAGCGATCTCGACCGGTCGCTATCGAGGTGGATGGGCCATGTTTGACCTTTTTAAAAAGAAAAATAAAAAAATCGCTGCCATTGATCATCCGACAGTAACAGCGCGAATCGGGCGACGAGGTATTTGTGCTTTCTGTGGTTCGATAAAAAGCGGAAGCTTTGTACAATGCAACGCATGCGGGTTCCAGCCTATAAACCATGATGACTTGGCACAATCATTATTACTAAACGAGAATACGCTCAGAGATGGTTTTGACTTGGCCGTACTTGAGATGCAGCGCGGAAAAATTATTAAATTTGGCGAAGATCGCTACAAGTCCGCCGATGCGGAAATAGATGACGTGCGGCGGATGCTGGCACTGGATTCGCCGCGATTTAAGACTCGACAGCAGTCGGAGGATTTGATGCGGACGGCCGCACAGTTGTTGGCTCTTTCCTTTCCAGAGATTGTAAAAACCGACTCTGCTTTTTTCGGAAGCCGCGTCGTCTCCAAACAAAAGTCATTTGCTATATCGGCATTTTTCTTTCTCTATGAAATCAAGAAGCACGCACACGACGAGCATGAGAAAGTGTTCATACATAAGTTTTTTAGAAATCGGGTCGTGTTTTTTATAAATTTCCACGCAATGCATACCGCTCTTGGCAGAGATGCGTTGGAGTTCAATCAGCGGTTCCTAGAGGATTTCGAGCATTTATCGACTATTGTCGACTTTAATGAAGTTGGGAAATACGGCATCGAAGAATGGCTCAGAGTAGTTGGGACGGCATTTGTTATGAATGATAACGTCGCGGCGATACAGGCTCTCGCAAAAACAGAACGCCGCAGTGGTATAGCGCCGATAGTATGCAGCCTACTTGGTAAGGTTTCTGAATATTGCAGAACGGTCCATGGATAATATGCGACCTCAAAGAGCGCGGGCGAATTATGAACAACATAATTGCAATTGTTTTTGCGTTGCCTATTGTTCAGATTGTAAACTTAATTGAATATGCCAGAGCCAAAGACACTAAGGCGGCAAGAGTAGGGACATTCGTCGTTTTCGTTCCAATTATGGCAATTACAACAGCGGTTTGGGGCGCTATCTGGCTATTTGTAATTCATTTTGCGTTTAGAATTTGGTAGAGTCGAAGACGAGCGCACTGGAGCCACGGAATGCAGATGTCTGATGACCATGAGGTGATGGTCGCCACGTTGGAAGCCACCGATAATTCCCACGAGTGAGCGCGTGCGCGACTACATCATGCGGACTTTTTCGGGGCTTCGCGCTTTATCGGCGGCTTTCTGTCGTGGCGGGTACGCACTTCCCGCTCGTCGTCATCAGCGATCACCATGCCATTTGCCGAGCACGGTGTGCATTGGCGACCGTCAGGCAGCCGTCCTGTACCGTGGCACCAGTCGCACGCCATTTTGCACCTCGCCACCTTTCAAAAAGTCAGTTTGCAGTTTTGCATGAGGAACCAAAGGAAACAATCACCGTCTACGTCGCAGTTGAACGTACACACGGGTGACAATGCGAGCCGCCCAAAGAGGCCGCGTCCAATCTTGTTGGCCATTTTGTCATACGTCCCCTTTTCGAATAGCATGATATTGGGGCCGATTTTTCGGACATCGTATTCGTTGATTCCGGGGGTTACCGTGCCGTCTGGAAATATTCTACCGCCATTCGCCGTAATTTTCATTAACCCATGCTTAAAATATCCGAGTTCATCAAGTTGCTTATAGAGTCGCGCTAACCTGAATCTGAGGGAGCCGTTCGATAGCGCACTGTATATGCCGAGTATTCCAGTGAGCTTTTTGCTCGTCTCCTTCGGATGATAAAAAAACGTCCCGGTTACCGCCATTCGAACGAGGCGGAGAGGTTTTTCAACCCCATACAGATTGATTGCGAGGTTGACTGTGTTAGTGTCATGCGCGTGCAGCGCATTGATATATGATTCCTTTTTAATGTACCGGAGTGTCAGGTGTTCGATGTCGCTATAGGCGTAGCTGATTCCATCGAAGATGAATCCGTCATCTAAAATCACTACCCTATCTTCGGGCTTTTTGAAATTATCCATGAACGCCACAGCGCACCTCCGAGGACGGCTCAGGTGACCACGCCCGGTGTGATGCTCCCAAAGAGGCTTGATGCTGTCAAATTGAATCCCCGGTCGAATGCCCAGTCGCAAGTTCAATCTTCAGCCGCCGAAGCGACGGGTCGGCAAGCTCTCGTCAAACTTGTCGAATGATTACGCCGCCGTCGAGGCAATCGGCACCGCGCGATAATCTGGCGCTGGCGCAGCGACGAGGGGATGGTGGCTGCGATCCAAGCCGTGCTGGATACCAGCGTTTGGGTTCAATCGGGCAGGATCGGCGGCATTATCAAGCCCGCAAGGTGGCGGAACTGCTCGACCGCCATGATCTGTCGCTGAGCGATCTCGAAATTCGCGCAGAGCAATGTGAGAAGTCGGCCATCGAAACTGGCAAAAAAACGCGGCAACCGATTTCCGCTTGCATCCAGGCCATTGCCGAATATTGCGACTGCAAGGTGTGGCGGGAGAAGGACGACAGGGGCATCCGCCACGTCTTCTTCGGCCTCCGCCCCTGCATCGAGATGGCACATTACATCTATGATGTGATCGCCATCGCCATGCAGACCGCCTGGGTGCAATACGCCATGAACAAGCGCATGATTCGATACGCCCACGATGAGAAAGGGTCATTCATGTTCGGCATGGCGGTGTCCATCGCTGACAAGCTGACCGCCATGAAGACGGAACGTGATGAAGCCAATCGGATCAGCAGCGGTCGTGATCTCGTGGTGGTTCGCCATGCTATTGTCGATTCGAAGCTCGATCTCAACCTGCGGCGTGGCCGGGCATCAGGCAAGAAGGTCGCCGCTGGTGCGTTCGAGGCCGGGCATGCCGCCGGTCAATCGCTCGCCCTTCACCCTGCGGTCGGCGGAACGCGGGCAGCGAAATGAATGGCTGGACACACTCCGAGGCAGCGTCTTTCGCCCGCCCGACAATTGGGATATCTTCCATCGATAATGAGGTGGATCGACCGCCCACCTGGAAAATGTCGGATTTGATATCATTGCCGTAAAATGGCGGGGGTTGTATGGCAGTCGCATTGGAAAAGCCTGAAGAATCTGCTGAGGGCACGCCGAACCCCAAAGGAATCTCACCTGTCTCGCGGGAACTGGTAATTGGTCTGGTTGGCTTTGCTGGCTCTGGCTGCTCAACTGTTGCGAAGAAGCTACGCGCTGTTCTTAATTCAGCCGGGTACGAAGACGAAGACATCTTCCACATCAAGCTAAGCAGCCTGATCGAACGGAAATTTCCTGACGTGGACATTCCTAAAGCCCAAGAGGGCGCTAAGGAAGGCGTTTCCAAACTTGCTCGCGCCCAGAAATTACAAGACCTCGGTGACAGTCTCAGAGAAAAGCATGGCGACCATGCGGTTGCTTCATTGACTGCGCAGGAGATAATCGATCTTCGTGGAAAGAAGGAACACGGGACGGGGAAACTGGCTTTTATTCTTGATTCCATAAAACACTACGACGAAGTTGATCTTCTTCGGCGTGTTTATGACAAAAGCTTCAGATTGATTGCAGTCCACTGCGACAGGTCAAAGCGCGAAAGCCGGGTTATTGGCAAGCAAACCTCAGATGCAAAATACAAGGGTGCTGACGATAAGGCTGTCACGCATTATCTTAATAGAGACGAAAAGGATAGCAAAAATACACACGGACAGCAGGTGCGTGACGCATTTTATCATGCAGATTATTTTCTTGATAACAATGTCAAAACCGTTGATGGGCTTCGGATTGTTGGTGATCTTGAGCGATTTGTTGATTTGTTGCTCGGGAAGAATCTCGTTCGCCCCAGAAAATGCGAGACAGGCATGTTTTATGCCCAGGCAGCCGCACTGCGCTCATCCTGTCTGTCCCGGCAAGTTGGAGCGGCTCTTGAGTCGGCTGACGGGCGACTGGTCGCCAGCGGCGCAAATGAAGTGCCAAGGTTCAACGGCGGCGTATACTCCGAGGATGACAAGGACGAAGGGCGGTGCTTTGAATGGAAATGGAAAGGAGATGACGGGATTGTCTTTTCTGGCTGCCACAACACTCGCCTAAAGAAAAAACTGAGGGCGGACATTGCCAATTGGCTCGCGGAAACCTTCTCCGACGCCATTTCTGGACTCGCGTTTCCCCGCACGACAGAAGGTTTTGATGCTGCCGCGAAGGCGCGGTCTGACGCATCAAAGCGAATTTTTGATTATTTTAAATCTATCCCGGACAAATTTGATAAAATGCCTGGTGTTAAGGATATTATTGAATATTCGAGATCGATTCATGCCGAGATGAATGCGCTGTTCAATGCCGCGACACAAGGGATTTCACCGGTAGACTCAACTTTATATACAACCACATTTCCGTGTCATAACTGCGCCCGTCACCTTGTGACGGCTGGTGTGAAGACCGTATATTATATTGAGCCGTTTACAAAGAGCTTAGCGACAGAGTTACATAGCGATTCTATTGCGACAGAAGTGACAGAAAAGCCTCTGCCGAAAATGTTAGTGCTGCCATTTACCGGTGTCGGCCCAAGAATGTTTGAGGAATATTTTTCGAAAAGAACCGACTTGAAAGATGACAAGACGGGAGAGTACAAGAACCCGGAGGGCGATGTCCCCTCATACGCGGTGCGACTACGGGAACTAGCCCACGTAGAGATGGCGGCCGCAAAGTTAATAGAAGATTAATCACATGGGATCGGTCATTAAACTCAAGACCCTGACGCAATGGCAGCCTGATCCTTCGGGAAATGGGCCAGTGCAACTTGATTTGTTTGGCGATGAAAGTAAGATGCGCGGAATAATTACATTCATCGACATTGCTCAGTTAGATCGTGAGTGCCTTCTCCGTGCATTTTCGCGGAATCTCATCAAGTCTATATTGGATGTGAGGCAACGCAAATCATTTTCGAGGTCGCTCGAATGTCATCGGTTTGTGGCCGACTACATTGATGCCCACAAGATATCATACCGCGACATCGCAATTGAGGTTAGCAATCTAACTTACATTCGCCGCGAGTATCTGACAGGTATTCTTGGCACCGCTTTCTTGCGCGGAATGACAGCGATTCTTTATTCTGGCGTGGAGAGAGTTGACATTGCCTCTTTGAGAGGGTTTCTGCCTGCGATTCCGGACTTCCGCGCCGAAGTAAACCCTAGAAGCCTATAATGTAAGCTTCAAGGCGCGATTGTGCTAGTGCGAAGCGAAGCTGGCGTGTCGCCAAAATCATTGGCCACGCCCTTCATACGGACCGGAATGCCCGGCATGTTCCCGCCAGTTCGCCGCATATAGAGCCGCCAATTCGGCGTCACGGATCACCAGCAGGTTTTCGGCATTCTTCTCTTGGGCGGCTTTCGTGAAATTGAACGATCCGGTGATGACCATGTTGCCGTCGATCACCATGACCTTGTTGTGGGCGATGGCATGAACGGTATCGATCAGCACCGGCACGCCGCCGTTCACCAAGAAATCCGCCCCACTGTAGCGTTCGGTTCGCTGGCTTTTGTCCAAGATGGCACGGACATCGACACCGCGTTTCTTGGCATCGACCAACGCCTTGGCAATGGGGGCGGAAGTGAACGAGTAGGCTTGGACCAGGACGGTGTGCTGGGCAGCCGCGATGGTGTCCACGATCCTGCCGGTGCAGTCACCGCCGGGGGTGAAGCAGACCTCCCACTGCTGCGGATGATCTGCCGCGACGGCGGCGACAGGACTGGACAGCAGTAGCCCCAGCGCGGCGGCGAAGATTGCTGCCTGAAGGTTCTTCATGCTGCCCGCCCATTGAGAATTCCAGCTTCGATTCCTGCGGCGATGACGGCATCGCCCATCGGTCCCCGCACGTCTTGGGGCAAGGTGATCGCCGTCATCCACTCTCCACCAGGGGAACGATAATTCGGCAACCTGATCTCGGTCCCATCGCCATCGGCACGGACCTGGATGCCATGGATGATCATCGCCACCCCATCAAGGACAAGCTCGACATCAGCCAGCGCCAGCAGTTTGCCCGCATTATCGAGTGGGGTGATGCCCAACACGGTGATAGTGGCTGTCGAGGTGTCCACCTGACCACGGAAGGTTCCGAGTCTGTCAGAAAACGGCACAGGGACGCCCCTCGTTCAGCAGCATTTCACCTTCCTCCAGTCATTCGCCAGCGTCCAGCCCCCCTGATCATCAAGCAGGTACCAATCGTTCCAGCCGTTTCGGCTCGTATTTGTGATTGCACCCGAAGCGGCAGAGAACGAATTGAAGGTTCCCTCGATTCCTTCAACGGACAAAGCGCCATCAATCATCTTCCCAGCGTAGGTCTTTCCAGAATAGGTGAACCTGCAAACCGTTCCGTCCGGCGGGAATTTCGCGCTTTGTTTCAGCGTGTCATCCCAGCTTGAGGAAGAGGTGGTAGCCGCCGCAGCACGCTCCGGCCCCTTCCAAATCTGAGACGCACATGTAAACAGTGCGACGCCTCGTTCCGAAATAGCGTATTCGTCCCATGTATCAAAGTTAGTCAGTTCTCGATTAAGCGCGAGACTAGAATGTGACCTAACGGCTGGCATCTTCACCGAATATGGTCCGTTGGATACCGACGAATTAAGCGGGCCTGTGAGGAGCGTGAGGTTACCCAGCCTGTTTATATGCGAGTCCCTTTCTGATTGCCGCGCGATGACGTCAGGATCGAGGTCGCCGTCATCAAGATACTCGAAGCCAGGGATAGGCCATTCATCCCGCCAACGCTGTGGCATGATATGCTCAATGGTCAACTCCGACTTGATTTCGATATCCTCGTTCATGGCCGAGCGTTTTGCCAATTCGATGGCCTCGAAAAGAAAGCGCAACCTTGGCTGACGCGCCCCCTTGTATTGCTCGCGGCTCATCCAGGCATGTCGCCATTCGGATTCGTCGGGCCAACGATCAATTTCTGACTGGCGACTTGTAAGATAGGAAATCATCTCATCCGCCTTGCTACCATCCGAAGCTCTTAGGCGAGTGACGATTCCAACAAAAAGGCGATTGTAGTTTTTGGTAGTGAGGCCACAAATATCACGTCGAAGAATATAGCTCTGCAAAACACCTAGTGCCCTTGGCAGTTCATCATTATCATTACCTTCCGTCGCAAGGTATACGACAAGAGGCATCGCGGTAGAAACATCAAAGGCATCAGCAAATCTGCCAAAATCCCCCAGTGGATCGCCCTTCTTCTGTACGAACAGCCTCCTCTCCACCTCGGCCGTTGCAGATATTGATTCTAGCTCCGCCTCTACAGAGAGGAACGGCTTGTCATTTAGAATCCAACGCCTATAGCTCTCAAACAGAGTTTCAACAGAAACAAGATTTCCAATCTTCATCGAAAGATGATCTGTAAGCATCCAGTCGAGCCGTTGGCGGGTTTGTCGCCCCCTTGAATCAGATTGGGTCCAGAATGCGCGGTCGAGCGAATGCCAATGCTTCTCGTAAAGCTTATCGACAATCAGCGTGCCATCAATTTGCCCAAGGCCCTTTGCTCGCTGGAAAATGAAGTTGCGCATGAGGTCGGCTGGCGTTAGGTCAACACCACGGCTATTCAACGTTTCGAAGATTGTTTGAGGATCGTCACCGCCTTCAAGCTCGATGGAGACGACAGCAAGCCCTTCCTTCAGGGCCTCAAATAGCTGTTCCAACCGGAATTCATCGAACTGCCCGTCAACGCATACGTGGTTTTGAACCTTTTGCTTGAAGTAGGCATGAGCGGCAGTGGATCGTCTAACAAAGCCATCTTCATCATTGGGCTTTGCCGCAATGGTATCCAAATCTGTGCTGTGGTCAACGATTGACACGAATGCACGGCGGTCTGTTAGCGACGGCCACAACTTAAAACGCTCAACTTCTGGCTTCTCCATCACGCCGTCATTGATCAGGTAATTTTGAATTTCGTCGGCGTATTTAGAGTCGTTAGAAATGGCAACATCACGAATCGCCGCAAGTAGCAACTCAAAGGTAGTGAGTCTCTGCTGTCCGTCAATAATCTCGAAGGCTTGGACTTGCTTCCAAAAAGTCTTGAGTTGGATGATAACCAAAGCCCCCATAAAGTGGGGCGACAAAGAAGCTCTGTTTGTTGTTAGCCGCTGAATGGCACGCTCTATGTCTTCCCAAAGTAATTCCAATTGCGGGTGCACTTTCCATGCGTATTGCCGCTGATACAGGGGGATAAGAAAGCGTTTCTTACCGTCGAACAGTTCAATGACAGATCGAGTGTAGGGCTTCATGGTTAATCTCTTCGCGCGCACAAGGGTGGCGGGACTGATACGTATAGGGAGGCTTGAGGATTGGCCGCTCGAAAAACGCCTCGCCCCACCACTTCCCCGATAGTCTGCTAACAAGCAAGCAAAGGCAGCCTAACCTTCAAGGCGACGTCCGGCAATCCGGTGTCAGACATAAATGCGCATTAATGGGAGGGTTGGTGACCGGGTTTGGCATATTGCCCGCAAACCGATACCGTCAAAAGAAAGGGTTCGACATCCGCCAGCGCCAGCAGCCGCACACCATTGTTGACCAGTGGAACTTTCAGGATGATGGCGATGGTGGTTTCCATGGCGGATCGAAGGACCGAGACGAATTGATCGCAGCAGGATAATCTCCAGCATGTTCGGATGCACCAATCGATTCCCAGATGACCACTGCCGATGACCGTGCCCTTGTCCGCGATGTTCTCGATGCCAAGCCACAGGCATGGGATCGGTTGGTCTGTCGTATTGCCGACACGGTTTGGACGGCCTGCCGTCTGCTGACAAGCGATGACGCAGAAGCGCGAAATGCTTTTGCCGATGTGATTGACAGTTTTCATGTCGATGGGTTCCGCCGCCTTCGCCAGTATGATGGCTCAAGCCGGATCGAGACATTCGTGGCCCTTTCAGCAAGGGACATTTTGGCCGAGCGCCTGCTGCGCCTGTTCAAGCCAGCAGATTCTGCGGCAAAGGGATGGTCAGCATTCGAGCGGTTTTTCGGTGCCGACATCGGCCGCATTATCGCCCGTCGCCTTCCTGGTGCTGACCGCGAACACACCCGCCAGGATGCCTACCAGGAAATCTCCGTGGCGCTGATCAGCGACGATTATAGGCGGCTGAAAGCCTATCGCGGCGTTGGCAGCTTCACTGGCTTCATCCTGCACGTGGCCGATAGGCTGCTGCTCGATTTCATCCGCCACACGATGCCCAACCGCCAGCCGACTGTTGCGACCGCGCTTTCAACAAAGCTGCCCCCCAGTTTGGAGGAAATCCCATCCGATTTGCCGTCGCCCGAAGACGCGCTGCTGGAGCAGGAAGGGGACCGGCTGCTGTCCATGGCAACCCAAGTGCTGCGGCAGGCCACCGCCGATCTCACCGAGGCTGAGCGGCTGTATGTTCATATCGCCCTCGGCGGCGGTGATCCGATCCCGGCCCGTGAAGTTGCCAGATTGATGCGTCGTCCCGTCGAAGAGGTCTACAAGCTGAAGCAGCGGGTCATGGACCGACTGCGGGCGAGTCTCGACAAACATCCTGCGGTCAAAACATGGCGGGCATCCGTCTAATGGAACAGCGAGGAGAAAACAGAGCGTGACCCCAGCCACCCTTCATTCGCTGTTTGATCGGCTGTTCGGCGGCACTGATGGTGCCGGTCGCATAGACGCTCGGCATGCTGCGGAGCTTGCCGCAGGGATGGAGCATGGCGAACCGACCAATGTGGAACTGGATGACGATCCCGAGCGGTCAACCGCCTTGCTGGCAGCCTATCTGGACGGTGATTTGGACGATGCCGTGCAGCAGGAAGTTCACATGCGGCTATCCCAATCGCCGGCATTGCTGCACGAGGTCGCCAGCGCCGACGCCTTTCTCGATGCGATGGCGTCGGCACGAGTGGCTGCGCCAGCCGAGTTGGTCGCTACCATCATCGCCAGGACTCGACCAGCGACCGTTTTGACGCCGCCGCAAGGGCGATCCTTCGCGATCTGGAAATGGTCGGGGATGGCGGTGGCTCTGGCGGTCGCCGTGTTTGCGGTGCTGGTCTTCATCGGTCGGCAGTCGGTCCCGACCGATACCTCTGTGCCGGTTGCCGTCAAATCGGTTCCTGGGGCAGATTGGGGAGAAATCGCCCCGCCATTGGTCACAAAGCGAAGAACGTCGCCTAAGGTCGATCCGAAAACTATGGAAGTAGCGCCGCCGTTGGAACCGGCGGGAGATGCCGCTACCTTGCCGTTATCCAGAGCGAGAAATCCAGCCTTCGCGCCGGAAGGTATGGATATAATGCCGAGAGACAGTGTATCGCACCACTGAGGAGATTGACGATAGCCCGTCACATAGAGCGGTGGATTGGGGGAGCAGGGTCGCGCTTGCGCCGGCGGAAAGAGGAAAATTCAGGTTTGGCTGGATTGGGCATGCCGAGAATTTCTATTCCGTTGCACCTCGGCCTCTCGCCCCCATGATATCGTAAGCAGGTAATGTCAGAAAAATGCGATAGCGGTCGCTTCCGCCTTTCTGCACTACTGTTGGCTTTGCATGGGGGTTTGATTCTGAATTTTACTGCGGAATTCCATAGGGTCTGCGATGCAAAAAAATGCTCCTTGGTACTGCCTGTTCCACACACAGTTATTGCTCCATAGCCAAGCACGCGCCCGACTATTCCTTGGTCGACGCCAACGCTCTCAACTTTTGTAAGCAGTATTTCCAATGACCTTCTTGAAATCCAGAGTGCCTATTCGCTTAACGCCCACACCCACTATAGGGGGTATCATGGCAGATAAGTTTATGTTCGATTTATCGGACCTTGATGGCATCCTTGAGCATGGATTTAACCCTGTCTCTCGTGGCTGCCATCGCTGCATCCCGGAGGTCACGATAAGTCCCGGCACTTTCTCCGCAATTCGCGCAAAATATCTCAGTGGAATCAATGGCATCATCGGTCCACACGAGTTTTGTGGCGCACTTGTCGCACTTGAATGATACTGAGACGGTATCGGTCATGATTTTAGATCCTCGGCTCTTGGCAGTTCCGAGGATATCGAAGCGGGGATCGGATGGCAAATGCGATCCCCGCAAAATCTACCCCTAGTGGGTATGGGCGTTAAGCGAATAGGCACGAAATCCAGCCCGTCTTGATAATAACGCGCCTATTAGTCACGACAAATTCTGCTGTTGCTACCTTCGCATAGGTAATCATCCCCATAAGCATACTTATGCCCATTACACCGATACTGATAACGGAAACTATCGCTTCGTTTCGAGAGTCGACAGACATGAATGCGACAAAAGAAGTTGTCGCCATAATTATTTCGTTAATGAACACAATCCAGTGGTAATGTGCGCTATGCACAATTTTCTCATCTGGAAGTAGACTATCTACTATATAGCTCATGATCACCTCACCGGTTACTTTGCTACGCCTCGCTGACGTCTAAATACAACACGCGAACAGCTTACGGCACTTACGGCACCCATGTTTTGGGCTTTGCAGCACCACAGCACCCTACACTACAAGTCAAGAAGCGCATTATGAGATAACAATTTTAGCCTCCACCGCTTCCGTCGAACAGAAAACTGTCAACCAAATGGACGATTCCTTGCCACCGTTTTGAACGAGCATGGCGCGAAGCCAGGCAAAAATCATCAACGTTATCGTCAGGTCCGTGATCAGCGGCCCTTCGGCAGTAGCCATCATTTGTTGGTCTGAAGGATTAGCCGGTTCATTTCGCTTGTCTCGCCTTTGCCATAGCCTTGCTGCTGGTCTCTCTCGATGGAATTCGGTGCCGCCCCCCTCAGGCGTTCAGCCAGTTCGCGCTGCTGATCCGCGTCGTAGCTTTGTGGCTGGGCCTGGCCGCTCTCTGCGGGATGCGGAGCAGATCGTTCGACATTCTGTTTGCTGTCGCGGAATTCCTCAATGTCCATGGCGCAATACCTCAAGCCGTTGCCGCAAATCTCACTGGCATCGACTCGCTCACCTCGTTCGCCTGGTTCGCCGGGACGAGAAAGGCCGCTAAAAGCACGGTCCTTAATGTCTTTTGCGGCGACTAGTCCTGAGCACACAGGGCTAGATTCGATCACATCGCCGCTTCTCGTCAACTTAACTTTCACGCACTTTGTTCCAGTCACAGTTCCAACATTGTGAAAGGTACAGCTTCCAATACCAAGCGCATTTACAGAGCAATATGACTCGAAGTTTGGTGCAGGGTAAACAAACGGATTCGGGAGCAGTTCTTGTTGCGCTGCGATTGTCCAAACCACTGCTGCGGCACCAAGCGCTCCAACGAATGTACCAATTGCGGTTTTGATCATCACATCCACCTTTCCAATTGATGTTCACCAAACTATGCCGTCGATAGCTCCGCCATCTCAACAACTCGCAAAGCGTCAAATGCGGCGGGTAAAGGATGGGGCGGCAACGATGACTCTGTAAATGCCGTCGACGAGAACGATGGTGGGCGGAGACTGTCGACACCGCCCCATCACAACCTCAATCCGCTGTCAATAATAGTTACATATACTTGACCGGAATCTGTCGGCTCGACGCTATACACAATTGGAAACGTCTTTGGCGTGGTTGATGATCGTACTCCTGGCGTAATAGTAAACATAGACGCTACCGCAGACATTGCATCATACGCACCTGAATGAATAGTTGCGTCCGCCGCACAAATTTTTGACAATGTTGATCTGTCGATACTTCTCGTTCTGATCCCGCTAAAAGTGACGGTTGTTGGCTTATCAGAACCTGAATTGCCCATTACGGCTCCAGCAAATAATGCCATCTTTTGGTCCACCTGATTTGACATAATCCGCTGGACCGTATCGAGCACAATTTTATCCGAGCACCCAACTCCCGCAGCGTTTGCTTTTGGCAAATCGGTACAGAAAGCCGCAAAAAAACCAACCATAAGAATGTAACTGCTGACTACTTTCATGCTACCCATCCCAATGATGTCAATAGATCACACCTTAAGCGAGATTGAGTCCGCCTCGATTGTCACGTTTAGGCACAATCGTTGAGACGAGTAACATCGCTTATCTGACTTGTCAACGCCTAGCACTAACGCCACACAACTTATTGTCAAACATATTTGATGCACCAACGCATCAATGACAGGTTAGAGTCTTATTTACCTGTCGCATGACCCAATTAATGTTAATTCCCTTTATAAATGACTGCCACGGTGTCGGTGCCATGAACTGTATATCACCTGACGGAGTTGGCCAAATAAGTACTACCGTTCCAGCTAGCCCAGCCCTTGACGCGCACATCTGTAGAAAGTTTTCAGCATCAGATTGCACACTGGAAGGCTTGTAGTAAAACTGCTCGTTTAATGGAATTAAAATCATATTCTGACCTTGTTCTCTTATATGTGCAACATCAAATTCTGTTGCAAATGCAGGACAAGTAGCAAATAGAATGCCACACAAAAATGCGGTTGTTTTTGTTATACGATATGGTACAGCTATTCTCATTTCATTCACCAAATCGCTGATGTTGTCACCACGATAACAGCACCCTATTGCCATCACCAACAAGCTGCGGCGTCTGATTACGCCCAAGTTTGGCCGCCTCAGGCGGAATTCGATCGGCGAGATATGCCTCCAACGTGGCAGCAGTGATGCGGTGATCGGCACCGGCAGCATCGCCCTCAAGCCCCTTCATCAAGAAGTAGCTAAAGAGACCATGCTTGGTCTGCGCCATCGAACTGGATAGCTGTTCACTTCCAGCGGCAGCAAAGATTGTGACATTGGATGGCACCTGCTGGTCCTTTGCTGCCAGAAGGATGGGCCTTGCAGAGATGACCAGGCTGTCGCCCCCCCGCGTTCCGCCCGAGTAGCATGTGTCGAGGAAGAAGGTCGCGGATGCCGCGCCTGCGTCAACGACGGTATCGATCAATTCCTTGCGGCGCACCGCGCTGCGCTCCAGCAAGTCACGGTCGCCGTCGTAAGGAAGCAGGAAAAGGTCATTGCCATCCGCAGACGCAAGGCCATGTCCGGAAAAGTAAACGTACACGTCCGTTCGGCCACGAACGATCAATGGCTTTGCCCAACTCAGCAGCGCCTTCACGATGTCATGCTGGCGGGCCTCGGAATTGGTCAGTAGCCGAATCCGATCAGCCGGAACACCAAGCGCGTTCACCGCGTAATCATAAAAGCTGCGGGCATCGTTATCAGCAAATTCAGCCAGCGGTGCCGTCTCATAATTTGCGATTCCGATGATCAACGCGACAGCCATGGGATGCGCCTTACCGCGCAAGCGATTCGGATCAAGTGGTGCCATTGCGATCACCGGAGTGGCCGTGACCCTCGTCACTTTAACCAGGCTTTCGCTCGTTTGCCCCCACTCGTCGGTGGCCGATACCTTGATCACGCTGTCTCCGAGAGGAATACCTCTGCGGACAGAAAATGTTCCATCTTTCCGTAGGGGCAGTTCCACCCCCTCTATCGTCAAAGCCGTCATACGTCCCTTGCTGGTAACCGATCCAACAACATCGACAACCTGAGACGATGTGGGAGGAATTGGGTTGATAGAAACCACGGGAGGTGCATTTGTTTGGGGTCTATGGGCGGCGGACGTCGCGGAAATGGGATCTGATACACTTGCATGTGTATCGCGTGCCTCTTGCTCCAAATTCGTTGGGCAGTTAGTGCCTGACCAATTATATTGGGTTCCGTTTTTCATCGTACATAGTAGCGACGTGCTGCTGAAATTCGTTGTGCCTTGACTTCGCGGCTGATATGTCGCTGTTCTATAATCTCCCCTCACACAGTGGAAGTTAAGGGTTGTACCAACTCTCATATCACTATTTTGGAAGTCGATATATTGCTTATATGTCTCTTCCCCGGATTCCGTGACGTATGACGCTTCTGATTCCATTGCGATCTCACAGGGAGAACGCCTGCCATTAAGCTCAGCGCATCGTGGCAATATGCTTTCCATTTTAAAATACGTTCCATATTTTGCGCAGTACTCCCTAGCCGTCGAAATCGCCACTTTCTGCGAATCCAACCCCGAACCGCCATAACCTTCTACTGTATATAAATCTCCATAGATAAGCTTTACTCCAGAACTGAACGCACAGCCAGACAGTCCCAATACGCTCATATGTGCAATGAAAATGCGCCTTGCCGCTCTTCTCCAATTTTCTACCATGATGATATAACCTTGCTGCCGTCTCCGGCTAACTGAGGTATCTGCATACGCCCCAACTTGGCGGCTTCAGGAGGGATGTGCTCGGCCAAATAGGCTTCGAGTTTGGCCGCCGTGATGGTGTGGTCGGCACCGGCGGCATCGCCCTCAAGCCCCTTCATCAAGAAGTAGCTGAAGAGTCCGTGCCTGGTTTGCGTCATCGAACTTGATAACTGGTCATTTCCGGCGGCAGCAAAGATGGTGACATTAGGTGGCACCTGCTGTTCCTTCACCGCCAGAAGGATGGGCCTGGCTGAAGCAACCAGACTCAGCCCGCTTCGTGTTGCACCCGAGTAGCATGTGTCGAGGAAGAATGTTGCCGATGCCGCACCTGCGTCAACGACGGTATCAATCAGTTCCTTGCGGCGCACGGCGCTGCGCTCCAGCAAGTCGCGGTCACCGTCGTACGGCAACAAGAACAGGTCATTGCCATCCGCAGACACGAGGCCGTGTCCAGAAAAATAAACATACACGTCGGTCTGCCCGCGAACGATCAATGGCTTTGCCCAAGTCAAGAGCGCCTTCACGATGTCATGCTGGCGGGCCTCTGAATTGGTCAGCAGCCGTATCCGATCAGCCGGAACGCCAAGGGCATTGATTGCATAATCGTAAAAACTGCGGGCGTCATTGTCGGCAAATTCAGGCAGCGGTGCCGTCTCATAACTTCCAATACCGATGATCAATGCGATGGACTTGGGCCGAGTCTTCGCAAGTAGGCGGCGCGGCTCAAGCGGCGGAAATATTCCTCCGGCAGCAACTGAGACGGTTCGGGCGGCCTTTAACGTAGTTTCACCTACCTGACCCCATTCATCAATTACGGTGATGTGAAATTCGCTCTCCCCAATTGGAATGCCCCTGCGAATTCGGAACGTGCCGTCTATGCCAAAAGGGATGTCGGTTCCGTCAACTGTCAGAGCGGTAATGCGGCCCACGCTGGCAACCTTCCCCTCCAGATCGATGGTGAGTCCGTTCGTCGTCGGGATCGAGTTGACGAAGATTACGGGTGGCGGACCTTGGTGAGATATTTGGGGCAGCGATGCCTTAGGTGCTTGAACCGAAACTTGGTCATTTTTGGCGTTTAGCGAAGGCAATGCGAAAATGTCGTCATCTTTCCAAGGCTTCCACAGAATCGCTAAATTCCTTGCTATGCCAATTTGTTGGTCAGTCAAATGCTTGGCTATCGACTCCAGACCATTCGTAAACGCCGCGTAGTTTTGATCACTTTCCTTCATTTTTGATATGGCGAGATCAGTCCACATATAGGCGGCCACATAATCTTGCTTAACCCCACGCCCATTGGCATACATCGCGCCAAGATCGTGTTGTGCATAGCGATATCCCTGATCTGCCGATTTGCGAATCCAGGTAGCGGCTTCTGTGTAATCTTGGGGGATACCATGGCCCTGATAATATGCACCGCCGACCACAAACTGTGCTTCGGCTAGACCCTGCTGAGCCGCCTTGAGAAGCCAGGGGAATGATTTCCTTGAGATAGCGATCAAGTTCAGCCACGACGAGCAAGCCCAAGGCTTTTTCAAATTGGCGCATCGTGATCACCATGATGAGATCACCCTGCTGCCATCGCCAACCAACTGCGGCATCTGGGTTCGTCCCAATTTGGCGGCCTCTGAAGGGATGTGGTCTGCGAGATAAGCTTCGAGTTTGGCCGCCGTGATGGTGTGGTCGGACCCGGCGGCATTGCCTTCCAGGCCTTTCATCAAGAAATACGAAAACAGCCCGTGCTTAACGGGTTCAAGGGAACTTGAAAGCTGGTCGTTCCCGGCTGCCGCCAAAATTGTGACGTTCGGCGGTATCTGCTGTTCCTTGGCCGACACCATGATTGGTCGGGCTGCCGCCACCAACGTGTCCTTCCCCCTGGTGCCTCCGGAATAGCACGTGTCGAGAAAGAAGGTTGCTGATGCCGCCCCTGCGTCGGTGATTGCGTCGATGATATCTTTCCGTCGAATGCTGCTGTCGGCGAGCAAGGACCTGTCACCGTCATAGGGAAGCAGGAACAAATCGTTGCCATCCTCTGACGCCAAACCATGGCCGGAGAAGAATACGAACACGTCAGTCTGACCGCGCAAGATCAGCGGCTTTGCCCAATTCAGCACGGCCTTTCGAATGTCCAAGCGACGGGCATCGTTTCCGGTGAGCAATTTGATGCGCTCGCTACGGATGCCCAAGGCGTTGGTTGCGTAATCATAGAAACTACGGGCATCGTTTTCCGCGAAATCCGCTGAGGGAGCATTTTCGTATTTCTCGATGCCGATGATGAGTGCCAGCGCGGTGGGACGAATTCTCCCCTGCACATGAATCGGATCAAGCGACGCTAATGTTGCTCCACTGGCCTTAATTGAACGAACCACCTTGATGCGAGCATCGCTTGTCTGCCCCCATTCGTCAGTGGCGACTAAACGAATTTCACTTTCTCCCACAGGAACTGCACGGCGGAAGGAGAACGAACCATCTGATCCGAATGTTGCGTCGCTACCATCCACCGACAGAGACACAAGCCGCCCACCGCCCTGCACCTTCCCAGCCACGTCCACCGCTTGCGTGATTGTTTCGAGATTAACCGGAACAACAAGAACTGGAACAGTCCGCCCGATACTCCGGGGAACAGCTTGCGCCTGATTTAGGGATGGAGTAGTCCCACCGGTCTGAGATAATTCTGTCGAAGGCGTAATTTGTACCCCACCGGCCTTATGTTCGCCGACGGGCGCCGCATTTGTTGCCTGCGCAGTCGTCAAATTAGTGTTCTTCGGCGCATCACCATAACCGAAGAATTCACTTCCATATGGACACGATGCCAGTTCCGTTACGAATGCGCCGCCATTACCCCACTTACATACAACCCTCCTTCCATTTGAAAAAGCGACGTAACCGGAAGTTCCAACTGCCAGATTCTCAGATGTGGAGGTTGCTATTTTTCGCGATGTGGAAAACCGCTTTGAAAAACTTATATCCGCTAATGATCTGCTGTGCCTGCTAACGATACCAAACGCAATAGATGGGTCGGCCGGACCAAGTGTTGGCGCTGGCGCAAGAGGTATTTGAGTAAGCACGGCATATGCGACATTCCCAGTGGAAATGTTTATAGTTATAGAATTAATTAGATCAAAATTATAGTTGCCTGAGATCTGTTTTGAAATGTCATTTGACGCCTGAACCAAATACGCTCCCGTAGGCAGGTCAATCATCAGCGAGCTTGTTCCCGTAATACTCCCAGCTATGTATTTGTTGATTGCGATATTATACCTATTAACATCCACCGATCCAAAAACAGGGTTGTGAAGATATACCACAAGGCGGCCATAGCCAGGAGTTGGCTCCACATCATTCCGTGCCGCGATAAACTCCGTATTAGTCTGACCTGCGCATGATTGAAGCATGATGCAAGAGAGCAGTGCCGCCGCAACCGCTACTGTTCTTATGTTGTGCCGAATGTATCGCGCAGTCACCCAGCATCTATTCACAAGAGTCGCCCCCTTTGCCGTCGTATCTTAGGTGGTAATCCGCCAGATTGATCTCGTCGATCGGACGGGCGTGACTCCAAGCATGGTGGACATCACTTTTCCCCTCGGATGATCTGCGCAGTCTGATCGCGGCCGTAATAGCGACGCGCTACGTAGCTCAGGGTTTCCTTGAGATAGCGGTCCAACTCATCCAGCGTCACCTTTCCGTCGCCGTTGCCATAGGGTGGCTTGTCGGCTTCGCCGCTCATGCCCTTGAGGAAATATTCGGTGAACAGGGCGTGGCTGTCGTCCTGCTCCCAATTTGCCATCTGATCGGCGGCAGCAGCAGAAATGACCGTAACATTGGTTGGTACATGGGCGGACTTTGGCATGATGCCGATGGGCAGTGCTTTGCCGACAACCGATCCCGCAGGGCTTGCCCCTGAGAAGCATGCGTCCAAAACCACCGTGACGTTCTCGGCAGGTACCTTGCCGAGGTTCGCGTACAGGAGGTCCAGTGGATAGCCTGAAAGGGCGATCTGCCCAGCACTGGCATCCGACGGAACCAGCATGGCACGCCCCTCGGCGTTGCCGGGCGCACCATGCCCGATGTAGTAGACAAACACGCGGGACTTGCCCGGTTTCACCCAGTTGAACAGCTTGCCACGGTGGTCCCGTTCGTTGCCGAACACCTCTGCCAACTGGGTGCCGGTGGCGTCCTTGAGGAAGATGACGTTGCCCTCGCGGACACCGAGCCCGCCAAGCGCATAGCGGCGCATTGACTCTGCATCGGCGTAAGCGGTGCGAGCGTCGGGGATATCGTGGCCCTGCTTGGAATAGTCCGCGTTGCCGATGATGACCGCGATATCATCGGCACGCTGCGGGGCCTTTGGGAAGGTGAATGCCAGGGGGACCGACGCAAAGCGTTGTGGTAATGCTGGGGACGGGGGAGGTGCTGATTGTATTGGTAAGCCGGGCGCTTCCAGTGCGCCCAAAGGTCGCCCTGCCTGGGAAATATCCGCCCCGGTACCTGCGCCGCCATCCGAGGCTAACAATGCCTTGAGTCGAGACTTAGCCTCTGGGCTTCCCCGGTCAGCAGCCTTACGGTACCACTGAATTGCCTTCGCATTATCCCGCGTCGTAAGGCCAGCGCCGGTCTCGTATTTTGTGGCAAGGTTATACTGGTTCCACGCAGTCGCATTTTCATAGGACTTGTCGATCAGCCTAATTGCTTCCGCATGATCTTGCGGAACACCAAGGCCCTTTTCATACATGTTTCCGAGCATTTCCTGCGCAGGTTCAAAACCTTGGTCGGCGGACATACGCACCCATTTTGCTGCCTCCACATAATCTATCGCCACGCCAAATCCATTCTTATACGTACTACCGAGGTAAAATTGCGCATCTTTATCCCCACCTTTTGCCAATAGAAGCAATATGTCGTGCGCGGCAGCATAGTCTTTACTCTTCAAAGCAGCCAAGGCATCCTCAAGCTGTCCGGCGGCCGCAGGCGCCTCCCCTCCACTACGCTGAATTGTCTTGTGGCTTATTTTAGACATGCTTACGAGACGATCATTTCCTGCGGAATTTCCTCGCTCTGCAGCCATGCGATACCACCTCTCGGCCTCATCAAGATCGATTGGCACCCCGACACCACGTTGGAACATCTCACCAAGATGCAGCGGCGCGATTGCGTCTCCCTGCGCCGCAGCCATCCGGTAGTACTTGATCGCTTCACTGTAATCACGCGCAACACCCCAACCATTTTGATAGAATAGGCCAAGTGCGCTCTGAGCGTTCGGATTACCCTTATCAGCAGATTTCACGTACCACTGCGCAGCCTCTTCGTTATTTCGGCCGCCAAGGCTTAGGCCACGTTCGTATTCTTCTCGGCCAGCCGCAGATGCGGCGGCTGGCGATACAATGGCAGACGGATTGTAGTAACCTTCCTGTGCACAGGATGCCGCCAAGAATACCAGAGCGGATAGGAACAGTAGCCGGGGGGCCGCGCCAGCCGCAGAGGGAGCGTTCAAAAGTCCGCACGGCTGCGACATATCTCCCCTCCTTTTCTGGGGCCGTGGCCCACTGCGATCCGTTCGGACGATCATCATCCTCAATCTGAGTTTCTTTATTCTACTGTTGGCTGCCCACCATTTGTTACTCCCGCTGCGCCACCTCTTGCGTCCTTAATATCCTTCTCCAGTTCCTGGAACGCCTTCGACGCCCGAAGCTTGCCTTGGAGCAGATCGTTTTTCTTAACTTGTTCTACCAGAAGGCGATTTGCTTGTCCCAATGGATATTGCAGCAGGACGTAGACCCGATACTGGGTTCCTGCGGGGACGATCTTCTTCTGGGTCACGTCGTATCCGGCCAAATTGACCTCGGTGATCAAGTTGGAGGTGACCCGCTCGCTTTCGGCCAGAACTTGGGTGTTCTCGCCCACACCGGACTCCGAGATGAATTCCTTCATCTTGCTGGACAGCTTGCTATTGACGCGATCCGCCAGTGACCGCTTTGCCCCCAGCACCGCCTTGTCTACCGCGAATTGGAGATCGGCGGAGGTGGCGGTTCCAGCCGAATAGACGGAAAATTCGTCGGTCGGCGGATTGGCAAACCATGACGGCAGATCTGAAACCGAGTCCTTCACCGTATCGACACGGGCTTGCTGCTTCTGCTGCTCCTGCTGGGCCGTGAAGGCTGGTGTTCCGGGCTGGGGTCCGGCGCAGGCAGCGAGCGTCAGTGCGCCGAGAATGGCGCATAGGGCGGAGCGGTTCATGTCTTCCTCCTGGTCAGATTGGAAAGGGCGTCCTCGATGGTCTTGACCTTGGTCTGGACCGGGATGCCGGATTTGGAGATGTCTTTGAGATCGGTGAGGGCGCGCTCGGCCCTGGCGTAATCGCCGGACTTGAGGTAGGCCAGTCCCGCACCATAAAAGGCGTCAGCAGCTTCGGCAGGATCGCCCGCGTTGAAGTGGATGATGCCGGTATTGTACCAAGCGAACCCGTCTCCGGTGTCGGCATCGATCGCCATGCGATAAGCAGCCAACGCCCGATCGGTCGCGCCCTTTTCGGCATTCACCGCACCAAGGGCGTTCAGATATTTCGCATTGCCGCGATCCAACGCCACCGCCTTCAAGATGGCAGGCTCTGCTTGGGCGTAATCCCGATCCAGCATCAGGACGCGCCCCTTGAGGAACCAAGCGCCGCTGCGGTTGGGATCGGCTGCAATGGCGCGGTCGGCGGCGACCAACGCACCAGCATGGTCGCCATCAGCAAGCAGCTTCTCCCCGACCGCCAAATCATCGACCGGCGCTTCCTGCATGGGCTGCGCCTTCGCGGCCTTCGGTGCTTCGTTCACCGGGTCATCCAAGGCGACAACCTTGTTGTCGGGAATGGTAGAAACCAACCGGCGGGCGAGGTCGTCGGTGACCCGCAAAATCTGCTCGTCCCGAACATTGCTGGCCGCATCAGCCACGCCCATGGCGACACCAATGGGATCGAGCGGAATGGTGCCGCCATGGCTGGCGGCGGTATGCCGACCTTCCCACAGCACAACACCATCAGCCGCGCGAACCAGCTTCAGATCGATGCCAACGGCAACGCGGGAGTAAATGCCGAGGAAGACGGTGCCGTATTCGGTGACCTCACCTTCCATGATAGCGGCGCACTTAATCTGTTCGGCCACCGCCTTGCGGTCGCCCTTCACCTCAGCCAGCACATGGTCGATCCGTTCGAGCCGAACTTCGCGTTTTGACTGGGTGGCCAGATGGGCATAGAGCGACAGCCGCACCTTGGCGGCGTCCTCGGCCGTCGCCTTGGGCTGCGAAGGCTCTTTGATGGTGAGCGGCATGATCGCCATGCAATCCGGCGGCGCGGCCTTGTAGGCGTCGTGAACCTGGAACACCACCTCGTTGATGCCGATTACACCAGTTTCGCCTTCACCCTGATTGACGTAGCTCGGGCTGGCGCAGCCGGTGACGGTGAGCATGGCGAGAATGACCGGCAATGAGCGGGCTGCGTTCATTCGCTCCCCCGCACGATGTTGTAGAGCCGGCGGACGATGCGGCGGTCACTGAGCGGGATTTCCGCCACCACGCGATTGAAGTCGTCCAGCGAATAGCTGTCGCGGAAGGCCATCGGTTTTTTGGTGGCGACCACCATCAGGTATTCATCGACCATCTTCCGGCCAGGTGGTTGCCCGACCGGAAATCCAACCTTGAGATCGTAGCGTCGGCTTCCTGCCTCGGTTGGAATGGTGATGGCCTTGTCGATGCGGGCGAGGTTTTCGAACGGATTGGGGAAAATGCGCGCGACCTGGGCATCGCCCTTTTCATAGGGCAGCCATTGAAAGATTTGGACGGCCATCGGCTGGGATGGCTTGAGGGTGACCGTCAGATTCTCGCCGTCGCGGTAGACCATGTTGTTCAGGACGACGCCGACATCGAAATTGGGATCAGACTTGCCCTCAGCCACATACACATCGGCGTCGAACGACACCGTGCATTTGCGGTAGACATCGACCTCAACCGTCGTCACCGCCTGCCGATCACGGGTGGATCGGATTTCGCCACCCATAGCGGTCCAGGTGGTCGAGTTTTTGGCGCATTCCGCCTCGTCGCCCTGCTCGGTGCAACGCATCGTCTCTTCAGACGACAGTGTTTCGCCGGTGATCTGCCGAATGGCGTCCGCTCTGGCTCTGCTGTCCGCCTGCTGGCACGCCTCGGCCTCGCTCATGGCTGGCGGGAAAATGTAATCCCCCTTCGCCCGCACCCATTCAGCCGACGCCGAAATCGGGAATGCGAGGACCAGAACGAGGATGAGGGCGGGGGTCTTCATCACCGTCTCATTTCTGCGCCGCGATCAGCACGGTGCGCGGCAGCATCTGCTGATACAGGTCTTCGAGGCTGATTTCTGGGGTAGCAGCTTCGGTGACCGGTGATTTGCCCAGGAATGCAAGGATGCGTCCCCCCTTTATGCCAATGTTCATGTCCTCCACCATGACGCCGCTCTTCTGGTAAATCGCGGCGGTGTCCGTTTTGCCGACCGCGACACCGAGCAGATGCCCGTGTTTGTCGAACACCGGTCCACCCGAATTGCCCTTGTTGAGCTTGGCGGTCATCTGGAAGGTGCCGGGGTCATTGCCCAAGCCATTGGCCTTGGCGATGATGCCTTCGGTCAATGCCGGTTGTTCGTCCCCGAAAAGACCGATCATGGGGAACCCCATGACGATGGCGGCGCGACCAGTGGCAGGTTCCACAATGTCGGCGAACGGCGTCACCGCACCTTCGGGGAATGGCTTGTCGATTTCCAGCAGGGCGAGATCGTCGTCATTGGATACCTTGGCAACGCGGGCTTTGCGAACGTAGCCCGTGCCATTTCGCACATAGACGGAGTTCATGCCCTCAATGACATGCCGATTGGTGATGATCTGCCGCCCGCCTTCCAAAACGATGCCACTGCCCGTCATAATCGATGAACCGGGGGCAAACGGAAGCGGCTCTGGGTGCGCCAGGGCGACCGCCTGGGTCACTTTGCGTGCTGGCGGTGGTGGTGGTGGCAGCGGCGCGGCTTCGACCGGCTGACGGGGCTGCGCCTGCGGCTGCGGCGGTTCCTTTGGAGGCGGCAACCGCTTGAAGGGAATGTTTGGCGGCTCGTCGGTCTTCGCCTCTTCGGTTTTTGCCTCTTGGGTTTTCAGCTTGCCATTTGGATCGACCGCCTTCAGCCACACCGCCATCGCTTCGGCACGACCGTTCTGCCCTCGATCAAGGTAGAGTTGCCGCGCCGTGCGCCGAGCTTCGACGGCCTCGGCTTTGCGACCTGTGACCCACAGCAATTGACCGAGTGCGTCTTCGGCGGCGGCGGAGGTTGGTACTTGTCCGATAAACCGTTCCAATTCCGCGATCCCGGCGGCGGGGCCGTCCTGCTGGGCAAGATAGCGGGCCAGAACGATGGCGACATCCTCGGACTCGGGGCGATCATTCTGGAGTTGATGAAGACGGCGGGTCGCATCATCACCGTGACCAAGGCGCTGATCGGCGCGGGCCAGGACAAGATGGGCGGCAACAAGATCGGGGTCGCTTTTCAGTGCCAGGGTGGCGTTCCGGCGGGCTTTGGTGAGATCACCGAGGGCAAGGTCCGCTTCAGCCAATCCCAAGTAGGCTTCCGCCTCACTATCGAGTGACGCGAACGACGCTTCCTCGAAAAAGCCGAGGGCCTTGGCGGGTTTGCCGATGGACAGATAGATGCGCCCGAACAGCAGATCGATTTGAGCGCCAGAGGTGCCGTTGTCGGCGTCCAACTGCTTGAGAACAGTGACGGCCTGCTCGAACTGCTCGGCGTCGATCAGGCTGCGGGCCAGTTCCACCGAAGGAGTCGGCTTGCTTTCGGGGGGAGCGGCGAACGCCACCCCACCAAAGAGCAAAACCCCTGCCGCCAGCCCCACCGCCGTCCGTGCAACGAACATCGCCATCTCCCCCGTCCGGCGGCATCTATCGTCCTGAACGATAGCATGCGTCGGCCACTTATCCAAAAGACGGAGGCCGGGAGATTTTTTGCCGAAGATTTTTTTTGGGGTTCAGACCGGCCGACCACCGGCCAGTCAGATCACCGCGCAATCATGCCGATGGCAGACTGCATCCGCAGCATAAATACTCATGAAAGAGAGGCGCGTCATGCCAGATCAAAACACAATCATCTTAGATAATGCTGACCATTCAAATAAAGCCATTCACATCAGATACTGCTCGCTTTGTGGCCATGAGAAGTTCGTAATTCGCAGAATTGACTACAGGTTGCTTTGCGATAAGTGCCGTGAGCCGTTCCAATTTGAAGACCAGCCAGAAAATTTGGAAAGAAAGAGCATCCGCGACCGCATCGATAAAAGTCTCGGCATGCTGGCGGAGCTTTTCCCGTTGAGCCTTCAATACTCGGTCGATGAAGAGGGCATGGAGTTGCTGCGGACGACCTTGCAGGCATGCCAGGGTGATGTCCGATTGACCGATTTTGGCGGCGGCCCGTTGACCACCAAGCACCTAGAAATCGTCTTTGCCCACTGCGGACATGCCGAAATTGCGGTTTGGCTGTCTGATCCTGGCGATGTTGGCCTGATTCGCGCGGCTTGTGCCGCCGCCAACGCCACACTGCACGCCACGGCCTCATGCTGACGCAGCCATAATTGGAAAATGACTGCTTTTGCAGCAAATTTCGTCGCTTTTGATAAATAGTTGATAACACACTGTTTATCGAGGTGGTGCCATGAACTCTGTCCTAGACGCTAAAATTATCAAGTTCCCATCAGATCATCAACGCAAAGAAAATAAACCGCTTATTGCGCCAACGCCTCGCACTATTGAGCATGAAGGCGGTGGCGTTAAAATGATTAAGATTACGCCAACTGGTTTGCGCATGCCTGTTCATGCGTTTACCGATCTATTAAAATCTATTGGATTTAATGCACTAATCAAACTCACTCACAACATTGTGATAAAATGAGCGAATCATCACATTGCCGT
>Ga0364873_10286_pt1 | contig 29061 bp, 33 predicted proteins | sample ExccelAu500001D3_2_FD_206928 | JGI IMG/M metagenome (GOLD analysis project Ga0364873, IMG submission 206928) | Enriched cells from Trout Bog Lake Hypolimnion, Wisconsin, USA - BchlTB.Aug07.5000.01.D3 | ecosystem: Environmental > Aquatic > Freshwater > Lake > Hypolimnion/Profundal zone | place... | reverse complement strand
GATTCAATAAGTCTTCCATATAGAGCTCCATCTGGTAATGAGGAACAGGATGCCAGCTTGCAATAAACTCCCCAATGATCTTAAAGCCGGCTTTCTGATATACGTGGATGGCTCGTTTATTGGCGGCTTCAGGATCGATCAGAACTCTTTTCACATTTGGAAACTGGCTAGTCAAGAATTCCCGAATCATCGGCACTGCAAGTCCTTTCCCCAAATAATTGAGATCGCAAATAAACAAGTCTAGGGTAGTCGCATCAGGCCCTTCAGGAGAGGTGATCAGAAATGCAAAAGGAGTACCTTTATGGTAGCCGATCCAGTAGGTGGTGCTAGATTCCCCGAGGAAAAACTTTTCTAAGCCGTTTAAGGTATTTTGAAGGCCGATTCCATGAATCCATTCTTTCATGTGGTCTTGCTGCAACCAACTGCTTATCAGAGAAATTTGGGATGATTTAGCAGGTGAGAAATGGAAATCTGATGAGTTTAATTTTTTTCTAAGAAATAGTTTTGAATGATCATGCCAATAATTCTTGAGTTCCCCTATTTTTTCATAGCCATTCTTTAAATAAAATTCTTCTGCTTGAAAATCCCAAGTATCAACTAAAGAAAATCTGCACCCATTTTCAATTGCTTCCCTCTCCGCTGCAGATAACAATTTTTTACCATACCCTTGTTTTCTGAGATTTTCCTCAATCCACAATGCTTCGATATAGATCGCTTCTGAATCAAAAATTGCCTGAATGCCGCCGAAAACTTTTCCCGAGTCGCTTTTTAAGAAGATAGAGAATTCTTTATCCCGCTCGCCGAATTGAGCTTCATAAGACCTGATTAAACCTTCTTTTACGATTTCATTGTCAGACTGGCTAGGGTTATGATCGACGATCACTTTGTACATGCATTTTCTCCGATTTGGGGCGAATTCGCCTGAATTATCTCCCAAGCAAATGGCGAGACAGCATCTTTTTGAAGAGTTCGAATATCCACCCAATCGTGCTTCAACGACCCCTTTTGTTCTGTTCCCAAAGCATGAAGGCCCTTAACGGAATAAATCAGTCCAATTTGATGGAATGTGTAAGATGGCCAGCCCTCTTTACTCGGCATTTCTACTTTTGCAGTGAGATTGGTGATTGGCTGCATAGATTTAAAATCCATGCCGATTTCTTCGAGAAATTCACGATGCAAAGCCTGCTCTATAGTTTCTCCAAATTCTATTCCTCCTCCTGGAAGGTCGAGTTGATTTGCGTAAGTCCCTGTTGCTTGAACGACCAGAAGCATTTTATGGCCATCTCTGACCACACCGTACACCCCTACTCGGCTAATATTTCGATGCGGTAGCTCCCCTTTGATATGAAGAGCCATCACGAGATCATCAATGTATCGATCCCCAGCTTTGACTCGCCTCTTCAAGCAGCCCTCTTCGAAGAACCCCATTTTTTTATAGAGAGCGATAGCTCCTGTGTTAGATGCCCGCACGTTCAGCTCGATTTTCTCTACTCTTCCTGATTGTTTTGCCCACTCGATAATGCGTTCCATCAGCTGCGTTCCAATTCCTTTTCCCTGATAGCCCCTGTGAACGGCTATATTCAATTCAGCAACATGCCTTAAGTTTTGTAGATCTAGGATTTCTAAAAAGGCGTGGCCTACAAGGATCCCTTCTTTTTCAGCAACAAGGTAAATTCCCTGGGGAGACTGAATGGTTTTGCGGACATTTTCTTCGCTTAATTCGGATGGTTCTGAGCAGAAATAGCCAGGCTCCTGAGCGATTTCTCGCTCAGCTAAGACGATCGATTTTGCATCTTCTATTTTTGCTCTTCGAATCATCACGGTCATGGTTTTGCTCGAGAGGTGAATTTTAAAACAATCATAGGGTGAGGTTTTGGCTCGGCAATGGTTTTGCAGCTTTTTTCAAATTTTCCATGTGTATAATGAGTCACCACCTTCTCCCAAAAATCTATGGCAGCTTTATTTTCTGGTATTTGTGTGGTTTCCCATACTCCAGGAAACTGGTTGAATATTTGCTCTGCTACACGATGCCCAACACCCCTACCTTGGAATTTTGAAATCACGAAAAATTCCCCTATATTCCAATCTACATCCGGAGAGCTTCCGACCTTGTTGATCAATACAAATCCTGCCAACTCACCATCCACTTTTATTAAAAATGCGTGTCGGCCTGGTTTTTCGGTATAAGAGCTCAGATCAATGCACTCGAAAAGACCATTGGGTGGCGTTTTCCAAGTTGGTAAAAAACCGCAATATCTAGACATCTCATAGACGTAAAAACGGCCAAGATTTTGAATTGTGCTCTTGTCTTCCTTCGTTGCTTTACAGAGGGTAATGTGCATTTTTGAAGAAGGCTTCTGATGACCGTGATATCTCGAAGCGAAAACTTTAATTTCTTCTGCGTTTTCTTCCGGACTTGCCTGATGGGTATCTATTTGAAGATCATAAGTAACATCAGTATGCACCTTGTGAAACTGGCCTCGCGCAGATCCTAAAATGCGATTGCCTCGCCGCTTCTCTCTCTCCTCCAAGACAGAAAGAGGGGCATTCACGCTAACCCACAAAACTCGAAAGTCTTTTAGGGTTTCTTTCCAAGCATCCACCTGCTCCTTGCCAAAAGAGACGTCATCGATAATTAAGTGATGCCCCATCCTGGCTAGCGCAAGAACAACTTCTCGAAAAGTTGTGCCAATTTTTTGAGCATAAGGACCTTCCTGCAGCTCTTGAATCGGATTTCCTGATTCGTCCTGGCTCTTTTTCCAACTAAACCCCAGGGGAGCTTCTCCTCCCGTCCAATCATTGACCTTCTCAGGCATCCAGCCAATGATCTTATCGATACCAACATGCAGGAAGGGTTCCTCAAAAGCATGCTGAAGCGCCTTGGCAAGTGTTGTTTTCCCACTGCTCGATGGTCCATTGAGGTAGATGATCTGTACTGGATCATGCGTCATTTTAGGGCACCCCTTGTGCTTAGCTCATTTCTCAGCTAATGTTCAGATTCAAAAACTGTTTTTTGCAAAATTTGTCCTAGTTCGATCCTGTATTCTAGAGGGGTCAAATAATTGATATTCACTTTATGGTTTGGATCAAGTAATAGGTCTATGTCTGGCACGAACTGGAGAGCTTTATACATCTCTAGCGCTATTTCGTTTGTTGGTCTGACAAAAAGGAAAATCCGTCTTGTTTGAGGGATGAGCTTAAAGATGGAACTCAGCATGGCTTTTTCTAAACCGCTTCCGCATTCCTCTGAAGATGCCAATAAATTGACCACCTTGATGTTCCCAAATGGAAGCGCTGGTGTGATCGCAAACGTGAGAAATCCGCATACCTGATCTTCTCCCTTATTTTTGACTGTGCCAAAGAAATAAAGATCGTTCATTAGAGGCTTGATGATCTCAGATCCAAATTGCGAAAGATCCGCCAAATAGAATTGCTTAATAGTGGCTTGAATCTTCTCCTCTATAGCCGCCCAATCAGCAGCTCCTACTCCATTTTTCAAGAGCGGGACGCAGGCTTTTAAAAAGAGTTCCTGAGGCGCTGCTTCTGGATACGCACGCAAAAATTGCACTTCTGCTGGAGCTATTTCTTTGCTTGCAAGATCGCAGATGCTGCTCTTAAAATGGGCAAGATTAGGCGACAAGATATCGGCTCTTTTCCACTCTATAACGATGGGCTTGCCTCGTTCATCTTTTGTCGCAAGGCTTCCCTCTTCAGTAGTGGTCTTTTTTATGTGTGCTAACCATTCATTTTTCATTGAAATTCCTCATGTAACGCAATCGAGTCTTTTTTGCAGCCGTCTAATGGCATCCCACGCAAATCCCACAGTAAAGATGGTGAGACCAGCTAAACTGAACCAGAAGGGTAGGTATCCCTCTTGACCTAAGGTTGCCGCTCGCATTCCTTCCATCACGTATAAAAGAGGATTGACGAGATGCAGGTACCCGAGGATAGGAGAAATGCTATAAATCGCAAACCACGAATACCACCAGCCTCCGAAGCTGTACATTGGATTGATGACTCGCACGAAGAGATGGGAGAGGTTACTCATTTTTTTCAAAACAGCCACGAGCCAAAGAGCAAAAAATCCGAAAAAGAGGTTGCTCATGATAAAAATCAATGGAAGTTTGAGCAGGCTGATTTTTGCCAGATCGAATTGCGAAAACAGGAGCAATTTTCCCAATGGAAACATCAGAAGGCTCATGATCGAAGAGAGAATCGCCCAGGAGACGCCGATGTAAACAAATACAAGCCAGGAAGGAATGGGGAGCGTGAGCGTATAGAGAATCGTCCGATCCCCTTCCAGATCAGTGATCATTACACTAACCTTGCCCATCACCTCGAAGAATCCAAACCCAGCAATGACGCCGATAAGAAGAAATGGGCCGTAGTCAGTTTTAAGACCGTAAGCAGGCAGAAAATAGCCGAAAATCACCACCGTTGTAAAAAGGAGAAGAGAGGTGTCGATAAGCTTGCCCCAAAATTCCTCTTTGAAGATTCTCAGGTCGCGCCGGATTAAATAATAAATTGTTGTCAGATAGTTTTTTGTAATTGCGTTACTTTTCGACATAATCGGACTCTTGCATTAATTTTAAAAACACATCCTCTAATCGGCCCTTTTGATGAAGCTCCATGAGGTTTTTTGGGGTGTCGATCGTTTTAACAGATCCGGCATCGATGATGCAGACGCGATCTGATAAATGTTCTGCTTCATCTAGATAGTGGGTGGTCAGAAGGACAGAAGCTCCACTTTTCTTGAGATCTACGATTTGCTCCCAGAGTTGATGCCGAATATGCGGGTCGAGGCCAACTGTTGGCTCATCCAGGATGATCAGCTTTGGTCGATGAATCAGCGTTCTTGCGATCAAAAATCGCTGCTTGTATCCACCCGACAAAACAGAGGCTTTAGATTTTGCGTATTCTCGAAGATGGAATTGATCCATCAAGTGATCAATTTGAGAATTGATGTCATTCAAGGACATGAGATGATAACGCCCAGCGAAAATGAGGTTTTCTTCTAGGGTTAGAGCGAGATCTAAATTCGGTTTTTGCGGACAGAATCCCACGATCTTTCGATAGGAAACGACGTCCTCATAAATGGATTTGCTCTTGTAGAGGACATCTCCTCCATTGCATGGATGCAGCCCGGCTAAGATTGTCGACAGCGTCGTTTTCCCGGCGCCATTAACGCCGAGAAGTCCTAAGATTTCGCCTTCGTGGACATCGAGAGAGACTCCTTTTAGAGCCTCTTTGGTATGGCTACCGTCTCGATATGTTTTTTTCACTGACTGAACTTGGATCAGTGGTTGATGCATAAAAATACCAAATAGTTAAATGTGTTCGGGCTAATTCCCGTTTGTCCATGAACTCTTCAAAAAGAGCTGACTTGCGAAAGACCTTTGAAATGGAGGGCTTTTAGCAATAAGAAGCGCGAAATGTTAGATAGCCATGCGAAACTCAAATTTGGGATGCATAATACACGTTATACGTGGGTAGAGTCAATAGGTTGTGAATTAATAACCCCAATTTCTCTCAAAATGTGTTCCGAACTTTCCAGCGTGGCGTCAAAGATGTTTTTGCCTGTTTTGGCAAAATAATCTTTCATCAACCGATATCCGACCGCATAGCCAGCCCCATGAGGCAGCCCAGTTTTCGGGTAGCCGCATGTATCCGCCATTGCATCTCCAAACAGATAACTGCGCGCAGTTTGAAATCCTTTTTCTTCTGCGTGAGGCAAAATGATCTCAGCCGCCTTTGAGAGCGCATCCGCTGATAATCCGATAGTCTGAGGTCCGATGTAGGGCTCCCCGTACAGTTCGGCCGCAAAAGCTTCTGCCATCCCCTCATCAAGCAGGTATTTGCCGACGGAGATATTCATGTCCTGAGGCCAAGGTTCGATGAGGAACCGGACGTTATGGTGAAATTCATGGACCACGAGCGCCTCGAGACTTTTCAGAACGTATTCTGTCGGAGACAAAATCAAGACGATAAAGCCTGGGATGCCACCGAATCCGGTAAATCCATGATTCAATCCATCATGGATTGGGTTTTTCCCGTCGCTGATAAAGACGCCCACTTGAAGGGTTTCTGGAAAGCGGAAGCCCCCTCTTGCTTTGAGTGCTTGAAAAGCTTTGTCTAGTGCCGCTTGGATTCTACCGACTATTCTGACAACATCTCCTTTTAGAAGCTTATCCATGGTGGCGGCATAAACGCTAGGAGCGGTGTTGATATCACACGCCCCCATCGCGGTAAAGTCCATTGGAACCATTTGCATCATGGGCTTGAAAGGGGCCACGACACGCTCTTGCCAGACCCCTTGTCTGCCTTTGGAATCCAGATGTTTGGCCTCATGAAGGAGCGCCAGTGTATTGCAAATTTCAATTTTCATATTTCTCCTCTTATTTAGACAGTTCTTGGTCAGCAAAAGCTTTCATTGCTTCAGCTAAGAATTTAGCCAGGCGCGGGTGGTTAGAGTCATAGGGCGCAAAGGCTTTTTTCCATTCAAACTCTGTGTAGCCAAGGCCAAGGCCTGTGTAGGACTCTCTGTTCGGCGTCCAGAATTTCTTGATCCACTTATGGTGCGAAGCTACGATGCTTTGAACTTCTGGGGAATCGACCTTCAAGCCTTTCTCCATTGCTTTTGATAGCTCTTTGCAGATGCTGTCGAATTCCTTGGATGACTTCTCCCATTCGACTTTTGTCCAGTTTTTCACGTTTTTCTCACATTCCGCCAGTGTAGAATCGTCTGACCCGAGGCGGTTTTTCAAATATTTTTGGTGCTCAGCTTGCTGTTCTTTTGTCAGAAAGCCGTGGTACATTTCCTGATCTTTCATTTTTTTATCTCCTGATAAATGGGTAATTGTCTTGTCGATCGTTTTAATTAATTCCTTGGTTCTTTCTATGTTGGTTTGTAAAACTTTTCTATGAGAGTGGAGGGCGGCGACTTTATCAAAGTCCCCCTTACCTAAAATTTTTTGAATCTTCTTCAGCTCGAAGCCAAGCTCTCTGAAGAAAAGGATTTGTTGGAGAAGCAAAAGTTGCTTCTCCTCATAGTAGCGATATCCGTTGTCTTCGACATAAGCTGGCTTAAGTAGTCCAATTTCGTCATAGAAGTGGAGCGTTCGAACGCTGACCCCCGACATCTTTGCTAATTTCTGAACTGTGTAAGCCATAACTTTCCTTAAAATTGGAATGATCTACATCATAAACTATGACGTTACGTCAGAGTCAATAGGCTTTTTATCGATTTGGCAAGAAAATAGAAAAGAATGCCGCTTTTCCCTTGCTACTCTGTGAGATCTACTGTAAAATTAGAATAATTCTAGCTGAGTTGGCTGGATTTCCAATGGATCATAAGAATGGAAAAACACCTGTTTTTCACCATCAGCCGCAACCCGGCAAATCGCCCATCTCTCTTTCCCCATTTGGGGTAATTCTCCCTTGTCCTATTAAATTTTTGTACTTTTCACTCTAAAATTAAATTTAGAGGCCGTTTTATTTGTCGATTGTTTTGGCTATTGCTGACTCAATCCCAAAATGTAATTAAATTTTATACATTCAGTATTTGGATTTTTATGGAAAATGGTATGATTGAGCTGGGTACATTATGTGCCTACTTTGCTGTGTTGTTTTTTGTCGCTTTTTTCTCCTATAAAAAGCAGCAGTCAGGAGCCGATTTTATTCTTGGCAACCGGACGTCGAATTTTTGGCTTACAGCTCTTTCGGCTCAAGCAAGCGATATGGGTAGTTGGTTGTTCCTCGGATATCCAGCTTTAATTTTTGGAGGGGGCGTTCTCGCTGCGTGGGCCGCGATTGGTCTTATTATTGGAATGTTTTTCAATTGGCATTTCATAGCACCTCGTTTACGCAGCATGACGGAGCAATTTGGAAGCCTGACTTTAAATGCTTACTTTGAAAGCCGTTTTAAGGATACCTCTGGGAGTCTTCGACTGATTTCTGGATTGATGTCAGTCCTGTTTTTTACGGCTTACATTTCGTCTGGACTTATTACCATGGGGGTGCTCTTCGAATCGCTATTTGGGCTGAATTACCATCTCGGTGTTGCGATTGGACTGATCATAGTAGTGGGGTATGTCTTCATGGGAGGCTATCGGACAGTAGCTTGGATCGATTTATTTCAGGGGTTTTTTCTGCTGGGAGTGATTGTTTGTATTCCGATCTATTTGCTCCATCAGATGGGAGGCGTTCATTTTATCATGCAGCATTTAGAAGCCAGGAATATCGCCACGTCACTACTGCCTGATTTTCAATCGGCAACGCTGTGGAAAATCATTATGACGGCTGCTGGGTGGGGGCTAGGATATTTTGGACAGCCCCATATTTTAACGAAATTTATGGGCATTCGCCATACCAGTGAAATGTGGAAAGCCAAATATTTGGGAATAAGTTGGTTGATTGTGACTCTGACAGCGGCGACGTTTGCAGGGCTCATTGGAATTGTTTTGTTTCAGGAAGGATTGGCTGACCCACAGCAAGTTATTCTAAGCATAGTTCAACAGACTTTGGCTCCTGTTTTCGTTGGTTTGACAATGTGTGCGATTTTAGCCGCTACCACGAATGTCATGGCAGCACATATTCTGATTGTCGCATCCAATCTATCGGAAGATTTCTATAAGAGACTCTTTCGCAAGAACGCAAGTTCCAGCGAATTGCTATGGATTTCTCGCATGAGTGTTATACTGGTTGCAACGGTTGGCTTATGCATCGCATATTTTAAGCCTAGCACGATCTATCATCTGGTCCTTTATGCTTGGTCGGGACTGGGAGCCTCTTTTGGCCCATTAGTTTTATTATCTCTCTATGCCAAAAATATCAATAAATATGGGGCTTTTGCGGGGATTTTTGTTGGAGGTGTAACGACTGCCGTTTGGCCATACTTTGACCAAATGTATCAATGGGAAGTAGCTCCTATCATTCCTGGGTTTCTTTTCGGTTTGATTGCGATTCAGTGGATTTCTGCATTGGCTCGCAAGCGATTAATGAATACTGTGGAAATTTAAGATTGAGATCTCCCTTCATTTCTGAAGGGAGATTGTGGTTTGTTAAGAGAGTTTCCTATCAGCAAACACCCTCATCGCCTTCGCCATGAATGTGGCAAGTTCGGGATGGAATGGGTCTAGCTGCTTTCTGAATTCAGGGTGCTCCTGATACATCTGCGCTAGAGCCGTGTACACTTCTTGAGTAGCAGCGTGGGTCTGCTCTGTCAAAGTATGATGTTTTTGGATGATCCGTTGTACTTCATCGGAAGCTGGATCTAGTCCTTTTTCGATGCAGTGAACGAGATCTTTAAAGATGGCGTGAGCCGTCTTGGTCAGATTCTCGTAGAACTCTTTCCCTCTTTTCTCAACATCCTGGACATTTTTCGTGGGATTTTTGACGCTTTTCCCCACAATTTCCTCAGCTGCAAAATAGGACTCTCCCCCTTTTGCTTTTTTCACCAAGGTGATGTTGAACCCATCGAATATCTCTTTGTCTTTCATTTTTTTCTTTCCTTTTAGATGTTTGATCGTTTTATCGATAGTCTTGAGCAGCAACCCTATTTTCTCCCATTCTCTGTTCAGAGACTTTCGGTGAGTATAGAGGGCTGAGAGCTGGTCAAAGTCGTCTCGTCCCAGAACCTTTTGAATCTGTTTCAACGAAAAGCCAAGTTCCTTAAAAAAGAGAATCTGCTGGAGCTGCAATAGCTCCTTTTCTTCGTAGTATCGGTAGCCATTAGAGCCGTGGTAGGCTGGTTTTAGCAGGCCGATTTCTTCGTAGAAATGGAGAGTGCGTATCGTCACTCCAGAGAGCTCGCTTAATTTTTTAACTGTGTAAGCCATCGATTTCCTCATCCTTTAAGATCCCTTTGATTTTAAAGGATGCGCCCATTATAAGGAATGACGTATACGTGAGGGTCAAGCGTCTGTTTTTTAAAATAAAAAATACGCAATTTATGGATGCGTTTGACCCGATTTTTTATAGGAGCCCATTAATGAAAGAGCAATATCCGATTTCCTATCAAGAGCATGCGACAACTGAAGAAGAAAATATTCTCTTTGAAGGGGTTGTCCAGGCTGCGGCTGCTGCGAAAGGGATGAGTAGAATTCTTCCTTTTGCCTTTTTTATAAAGGACGCCCGCAAGGCAATTTTAGCAGGAGTCAAGGGGGTGAGCTTGTATGGCTGTCTTTACGTTGATATGCTATGGGTGGGTCCGGATATGCGGCACAAAGGGTTGGGGTCTCAACTGATAGATGCATGCGAAAAGTTGGGGCTGGAACGGCATTGTACTTTTGTCTCTCTGACAACGATGGATTGGGAGGCTCTTCCGTTCTACCAGAAACTCGGCTACGAGATCGAATTTGTGCGAGAAGGCTATGAGAAAAATTCAAAAATGTACCTTTTAAGGAAGAGCTTGCGATGACCCATCAAACAAAGTTGATCTACGTTTTCTGGACGTGCCGGGATAAACAAGAGGCCAAAAAGATCATTCATGGATTACTGGATCAACGGCTCATTGCCTGCGCATCCATTTTCCCCGAAGTCGAATCAATTTATCGATGGGAAGGAAAAATCGAAGAGAGCCAAGAGGTAAAAGTCATTCTTAAGACTGCAAGCAAGCATTTTGATGCAGCCCAAAGCTATATTCTAACCCATTGCAGCTACGAGGTCCCAGAGATTTTGCAGATCGATATCGTCCAGGGTAATCCTCGCTATTTATCATGGGTTACTCAGGAAACGACTTGTAATGACCACGCCTGAACTGCGAGGCAGTCCGGCAAGCCAGTTTTCTTCCCTGCTTCCATAGATCTTGATGATGTTCTCTTTCAGTTTTTCCATGTATGATTCCTAGGAAGCAAGGTCCGGCCCCGTTTTAAAAAACGAGACATTTTTGGCGACGATCGAGTGAGGGATGATTTTTATCATAGCATCCAGCGGATCAACAACGTTTGCAACAAACCAAGGATTCCAATTCTGCTTGTCATTGCCTAAGTATTTAGATACAAACCGCATCAGGCGTTCTTTATCGCAGTTTGCAAGGACCGCAGTTCCACGGATGCCTACATGTTTGAGAATCCCCTTTTCCAAGTCGTATTCTACAACGCCTATAGCGCACTGCGGTTCATCCTGCAGCCTTTTGACAAAGCTATCCTTCGATGTTCCGAAAATCCAGAGGCAGGAATCTTCCCAAAGAAACCATACCGGAGAATCTCGGGGAGCTCCTTTTTCAACTGTGGATAAATGAGCCATCAATGGTTTGCAAAGGACGTCTTCGATTTCAAAATCTTTCTGCGCAAACATTATATCCCCTCCGCGGCTGTAAGCGATTCAAGATGGCGGAGGCTGAATTGATAAAGCTTTGAGTTTCTAGACTCCCAGGTGCCTCTTTTGACAGTGAAGCCGACGGCTGCAACCGCCCGGCTTAAACGCAAAAGAGGCATCATCGGCTTGTAGTCAGGAATTCTGCGGATTGATGCATATCCTTCCAGGAAGGAATTTTTGCAACTGCCTGGCCATTCTCCAAATTCCAAAGGACAGAAATCGTCCTCGGCGAACCCTCCCCTTGCAGAAGACCAATCGATGATTCCCTGCACTTTTCCGTGAGCGGCGATGAGATTGCCCGGACGGAAATCGCGGTGTATGATGCAAGGGCCGTCGGCGGATAGGAGAAGATCGATGTCCTTGTTGAAATGGCGTCTGCATGTTTCAAGAAGGCCTTCAGATAGATGGTCTTTACATTCTTCAATCCCCTCTTCGAATTTCATCGTAAAAGGAATTCGCGGATCATTGCTCAGACGAGCTGGATCTGTCAGGTCTCCATAGCCATCCGCATGTTCAAGATGAATGCGAGCGAGAAGCGCGCCGATTTCCAATGCCAAAGCTTTTGAGACTGTTTCCGATTTAAGAAGATCGCCGGGTATGCACTCCATCAAAACAGCTCCGTCCAATTTTTCTTCAGGCTCTATAAGACGGATGATCTTCGGCACAGGAATCTTGCCGACAAAACGGCTTAAGAAATAAGACTCTCTTAAAAAGTCTCCTTTTCTAGAGCAGACTTTTAAAATCAGATCAGGGCTTCTCGTTTGCGAAATTTTAAATACGGCAGCCACCATAGCATCTTCATGATCGATGTATGTAAAAATAGCATTTGGAAGATTGAGCTTCTGGCGATACAAATCAGCGAGATCATCCATTTTCTTCCGCCCATTCAGAAAATAGAGCTAATCCCTCATCCGTTTTGAATGCTATGTCTACCACACCCCGAGGTTCGAACATGGCTATGAACTGCTTGTACATTTCTGGCCTGTCTTCGCCTCCGGCCGTCGTCAAGAGTAGCTCCTGACCGTAAACGGCAATATCTTCCACGATGCGTTCATGTCGATAATAGGCTAAGATTTCCCTATTGATCTTAGTCTTTCCGTAGCCTCTATAAAAACACTTCTCCTCGTGCGGATTGTTCCAGACATTAGCTACGCCTCCACCAATAAACATAAGATCGCGCTCTTTGGGGGCCATGATAGGCTCGTCCCAATCCACAATGTAAATGGCGCCATTCACATCTATCAAGACATTGCCGCCATGAATATCAGAATGGCATAGCACGAATTCAGGCGATTGTTCCTGGATTTTTTGGCTTAAAGATTCAGCCCGATCTACCAGGCGTTTGATAGCTATCCTATGATCCTTCATAAACGTTTGTAATTTCAAAGCTATTTCATCACCTGTTGGGTCCCCATTAATATGAACAAGGAGCGAGCGAACGGCTTCTCGCCACTTGGAAGAATAGACCTCTCTTCTGATCCGATCTTTGATTGATGGCGGCACATCAAATTCATGAACTTGTCTCAATACTTTCCCTAGCGTAACCCATTGTTCATCAGTTAGATTATAGCAAAATCCGTTCTGTCCCTCGACAAATGGATACACAATGAGGGTGAAGCCGTCGATATGCTGAGCTTCCCTGCTATGGATTGTTTTGATGGGAGGAATAATCTGTTGAATTCCTGAGCTCTGTAATACCGATAGTATGGTAACGCTGATATCGTGGTGGTGGCCACGCTTCAGCTTTACGAAATAAGATAGCCCGTCATGCGTATGAGCTTTGTATACCGACGCATTTATATCCGCGCCTAAAGAAAGGAACGTGAGAGCAGCAACTGACATACCGTAATCGGCGTTTAAGCAATCAATAATGCGTTGGAGTGAAAGAGGTTGTTTTTCTGTCATAGGGAAAGTATACCCGCCAAAAATGTTAATTGGTATCGAGATTCCGGCCATTCCTAGGCCCAAAAATAAAAAAGTTACGATCCGTGGAAGCAAACCTATTTACCCGATATGCGTTTTCAGAAAGTCCCTGATGTCTTTTCTGATTTGATTGAAGAATGCTGTCCGCTCTTCCAAGGTGCCATTGAAATAGGGTTCATTGGGATTTGCGAGAGCCGGAGGACTGATATAGCCGTGATCCATGAAGCTAACGTGTGTAGAGCCCTGGTAGTAGCACACTTTGTGTCCGGCCTGGAGCATTTGGCTCTTGCAGCCTGTTTTCTTTTGATATTCTTCCCTCTCTTCTGATAGCAGGAAAAACATGGGAAAGCGCGTGTTAAGAGAAAAAGAAAATCTGGTGGTTTCCATTAGGATCAGGCACTCCCTTACATCTTTTTGATCTTCACGATAGAGCAAAGCTGCGCGGTTATCCTTGTAAAATGAATCGAGAGTGCGATTAGCCCAGAGGAGCAGTGAATTGCCGCCTAATGAATGCCCTATGAACCCTACTCTCTTTAGGTCGGGTTTTCCTCCAAATAGGGTCGCTTGGGTTGTTTTAAGCCATTCGAAGGCGAAAAGTATATTGTCGATCACTTTGGCATTTCTTGAGCAACTCCTCCCTTCCCAAAATGGAGGACCTTCTTCATCTGATTGGAGGTCATGTTGGATGGCCATGACGACGTATCCATGAGAGCTTAAGTCTTCGGCAAGAAAAGCATAGTCTGTCATGGCAACCGAGCTGGCGTGGTTTAGAAAAATCACGGGGTGATGATCCCCTGCCAAAAGAGACAGATCGGCCTGTTTACTGTGGACTTTCGCTTTGAGAGGTTCAAAAGGACTGATGGCCGCTCTTTCTTCGAATATTTTGGGGTAAGTGCCATGAAGCCCCTTTCCCATGGGGAAATAGATCTGAATGGGGATCAGCCTACCGTTCGGGAATTTAAAATCTTTCCGATAGCCGTCTTCGAGGTCGTATTTGGCTGTGCCAATGCGATGAGGACCTGTTGGGGTAGGGACGGCTTCAAGGGTTACAGGCATATTTTTCACCATGAGAAAATGCTTCACGTTTTTTTCCTCTCCGAAGTTACGAAAGAAAGTGGCGACGGTCTTAAACCCGCCTTTTTCGTAGACGTGTTTGGCTCTTGGATTGGAGTCGGCTGGGTCTATGAAAAAAGTATCAATCGATCGGTCAACTGTCTCTTGGACGAACTGTGTAAAAGCCTCCAATGTAGGACCTCCCAAGCCATGACCCAGATATTTTTTATTTCCGATCATGAAGTCGATACTGAATGTCCTGCCCTCTTTAGAGAGGTGAGATTTCCAAACTTCGGACAGATCGGATTGAGTAGGCAAGATTTCGGAGGTCATCAGCAGGCAGTAGGGTTCATCGTTCACAAGGCCTATCCAGTAGTCAAACATCCCATCCCAATAGGGAGAGGGTGTCGTTCGTCCATTCATAAAAATGAGGATGTCTTCTCGATGTTCCGGGCTATTGTCCCAAAACTCCTTAATATGAGGCTCTTCGAGCCATTGCAAAACATGCTTGCGATGATCGAGGGAAGCCTTTTGGAACTTGAGTTTGAAACTGTTTGCCTTTTCAATTTGCATGAGAGCCCTTCGGGGAGTGGTTGTTTCCAAACATTAATCCATAGTAACCAACAGAATGAGCCTCCAGAGATTCATATAGCTTTCTAGCCGGGTGATTGTTTTCTCCTGTGAAGATGATCAATTTTCGAATCTGGTGTATATTTTTGGCATCTATAATGAGTTGGCGCATGACCGATCGGGCGAAGCCCTTTTTTCTAAAGCTAGGGACGGTATACACCCCTCCTACTTGCCCTAGATCCATAGCTTTTGCATTGAGGTCGGCCATTGCCACCAATTGTTCCTGTAAAAAATATCCCCAAGAGATCTTGTTCTTTACTTTTTCTAAAAATAGCTCATGATTTTGCTCTTCAGACAAATCGCTAGGTAAACCCTCTAAATATTCGATGCGTAAGCGCTTCCATTGCGGATAATCACCGGGTAACAGCAACCTAACATGAGGTTCGTCGGATATCATTTGTTTTGATGGGTCTAAGGTATAGAGAATGTTTTTTGTAATGAGATTGTCATTGATGATGATGGCTTTTTCTTTGAACAGGTTCCATAAGTGCTGACAAAAATCCCATGGTCCGAGTAACCCCAAAATAGGCAGATCTTCTGCTTGGCAAGCAGTTAAGATTTTTTCCGAAAGCCGCCTATCAGACAGTTCTGATTGAACCAGTAGATTTCCTCGTCTTGTAAGGCAAAAAATAGCTACGATCTTTCCTCTATGGCGTACAAGCTTAAAGTTCCCAGAATTCGGAGCGAAGGTCAACTTATGCCCATGCGTTTCTAAATTGCCCAATAGAAACAGAGAAAAATCTTCATATTTTCGAAGAAAAGCGATCGCTTCTTGGAGCGAAGATTCGGTCACTGCTTCTATAAAAATTTTAGAAAAATCGTCGAGTTTATCAATTAGAGCATTGATTTTCTGGAAGATCGGCTCTTTGATCTTTCGATACAGGTTTCCTTCCTGATTTGCCTCACGAGCCGCCTGTTTTTTGATTTCCGCATATTCTTGCACCTCTTCAGGATGAGCCCTCAGGTAATCTCTAAAACTAATAAATCCTTTCCAATCGCTACTTTCAGGATAGGTCAAATGAACATGATATCTCCTATTCTCCTCCTCTGGATCTGGTAGATGGATGATAAAATAGAATCGGTCAGGTGTACTGAAAGTTGGCCTAAATTCGTATCCTAAGTGTTGGAGTTGCTGCGACGTTGCGTCCATATCCTCTTTGTTGACGGCGATTGCAATATCGATAATGCCTTTGCCGCCCAAGTTGCAAACAGCCGTGCTTCCAATGTGCTCAATGGCCAAAGCTTTCTTTAGATGTGGCGCAATCCGATCTTTTTCTTTGTTAAAAAGCTCAGGAAAAATGCTACTGTATGGCTTGAAGACGTATTTACTCATTTGTTGTTCGTCCGCTCCTGCCACTCGCTCGCCTTGAGTTTATACAGGACATGCCTTCTCAATGGATGACCCTCAGGCAATCTTGGGTGGTCAAAATCATCTTTTGGATCATGATGCATGCCAATTCTTTCCATGACCGCCCTCGATCTCATATTTTGAACCGCTGTAAAGGAGACAATCTTTTCCAATTTCAACTTTTCAAACCCATACTGAAGGGATGCTAGAGCTCCTTCCGTTGCATAACCCTTCCCCCAATAATTAAATGCGAGCCTCCATCCGATCTCAACTGCAGGCGTAAAGTCGGCTTTGAAATAGACATCTTCCAGGCCGATAAAACCGATAAATTCGCCGGTTTGGATCAAAGACGCAGCCCAAAATCCCCAACCACATCGTTCAATATGATTGGACATGAGCTTTACGGAGGCGTCGCTCTCTTCTCGCGTTTTGAGCCCGGGAAAATATTCCATAACCCGTGGGTCAGCGTTTAACTTGGCAAAAGGCTCTAGATCTTCTTCCTCCCAAGGGCGTAGGATCAATCGTTTGGTTCTGATTGTGTTTTCAGCTGTCATATCGTTCATGAATTTGAGGGTGGTTTATCGCGCTATCATAGCACCGAATGGATGATGATTTCCATGGAAAAGATTAACACATGGATTTACCCTTTTTAATACTGTATGTGGGGTGTGGATCGATGAGGTTTTTGTGGATATGGGCAATTCCGATGGAAAAAAGGCGGCCGAGTCGTCTGAGCTCAATTTTTTTGTTTTTACATCTAATTGATAATGAAAGAGATGTGATTTTAAAGAAAATAGCAATTATATACAATTAATATTTAAAATGTTATAATTCTTATATAAGGATACTCTTGTGTTTAAAGAATTTAAATAAATCGCAAAAAGAGATATTATTAAAATATGACATCTTTTCCAGATCCAGTGACATCTACTTCAACAGCACTCGTCCCCTATAATCCGACGCTCCCCCATATCTCACTGGGTTCTCACTTGGAAAGGGTTACAGATGAAGCTTATAGGCATTCTCTCGAACTCGCTAAATATGCAGCTAGTCATTTCCCTCAAGTGCCACCCAAAATATTTACAGGACGAAATTTTGAGCACTTCAGTGTATCTTTGAATACGCCGAGATGTCTTACAACTGATTCTTCCATTGACATTGAAGTTTTTGCCGCAGCTCCCGGTGATCATAAACCTCCGGTATTGATCTTTTCTCATGGGTATACGACCCCCCCTATCAAATATCGACCACTTTTGGGAGAATTAGCTAGTACCCAACCATAAAAGTTTTCATGGGTAGAGCCTTTTCATTTTCACACGTGCATCTGGGATAGTAAATCCCCACAAGATTTTCGCCTTTCTTGAGTTCCTGTCCGATACATACGCAGCCACTTCTTTCTCAAGAACTTCCTTCTTCCCTATTCGCCTTTTGAGGCACTGACCGCCAAGAACAGAGATTTCGATTTCTGCCATGTTCAACCAGCTCGCATGTTTTGGGGTGTGGTGTACCTCCAACTTCTTAATGATCCTTCTGGCCTCTTCAGGCTCAAACGTTTCGTAGAGATTTGCTAGTCGATGTGTATTCAAGTTGTCCATGACAACTCTGATTTTTTCTGCCTCGGGGAAGTACTTATCGACTAGATCTTTCATGCATTTGGCAAAATCTTTTTTGGTGCGTTGGTCGGTCACTTTTACTTCGCGCCAGCCCCCCAACGGTTGCACAAAAACAAACAGGTTACTCGTCCCATTCCTTTCATACTCATAGTCCTGGCGTTTGATCCGCCCGGGAGCTGCAGAAATGGGTGCCAGCACATCATCAATCAGCTGCACTGGAGTTTCATCGAAACATACCACTGGCCTCTTTTCATCGAACGGCTCTTCATATAAATCTAAAACATCCTCCATCCGGCAAATGTATTCATAATCCACCTCTGGAATGCACCAGCTCTTGACCTGCCATGGTTTTATTTCGTTTTTTTTAACGTTCTTCGAATCGTTTCGTCCGATATCGAATCCGTCAACTCCAACGTAATGCAGCGATCCGCTAATAACTGCATTGTCCAACAGGAACGCCCCTCAGGGGGCTCACTGCATGCAAGCGCGATTAAGTGGGCTTTGGACTTTCCAACCAACTTCTGAGGTCTTCCGGATCGAGCCTTTTCGTTTAATGCTTGCTTTAATCCATGTTCGCAATGGGCTCTTCTTGTGCTGTAAACGCTTGGCTCACTGCATCTAAGCAAAGAGGAGATCTCGTGATCCGTCTTCCCTTCGGCCGCAAACAGCAAGGTTTGTGCTCTTCTGATTACCCGTGCGGGTGATTTTCCTTTTTTAACGACACTTTCAAGTTCGCTTTGTTCCTCTACTGTGAGGTGAACGGACCATTTTTTATTCATAGCTGCCTCCATGTGAAAGGCATATATGAAACACTATTCAAACATTTTTTAAAAAACTTTTATGGTTGGGTACTAGTCATGGATATACAGTTTTAAGTCTCACTCATCCATCAAGTGTTGAGGAGAAGAATGGTCTGAAACTAATGGAAGAAATCGCATATACCGAACAGCTCGCTGCTATCATGGCCCTCTGTACTGGACAAAAAAGAAATTCATAGAGCGCAACCCATTGGTTCTAAACATGTAAAACATGAAAGTAGTCGCCTGAATTTTTTCAGAATCCACCTCCTTAAAATCGCCCTACGGATCAGATTTAGTCCCTCCCTAAAGAGGCTTCTTGCCTTTCTCCCATGAGTTTTGACTTCTATCGGTCGTGTCTGATCTTGGATATCTCCCATTCGATATGCCCAGCAGAAAGCAATCGCCAAGACGAACACGACCTTCTCAATCTTGTCTGGATCGGTGATGTGAGTGTCCTCCATTCGGAACCCACGGGTCTTCAGGCAACCGAACATGGTTTCAATTTCCCAACGCCTCCTATACATTCCCAGGGGATCCTCGAATTTGAAGTTGGAAACCACGATCATTTGCTCTTTGGCGCCTTTTCTCTTCTCGATCGAAGCGTAGAGAGAAAGACTCCAGAGATTGACGAGGTGGTTCATAACTTTTTTCTGTGAAAGCCGCTTTCGTAGACGTCCTATTGGAAGTTTGCCATTTTCTCCGATTTCCACCATGGAGTTCTGTTTGACCCTGATGATGAACGGAATCTTTTGTTCGAGCAGAAAGAGGAACCACTGTGTTCCTATGAACTCGCGATCCGCGAGGAGTGCCTCGATTCTGTTGATCCCGAGGCGTTCCACGACTCGCTTTAGAAGATCGATTCTGTCTTCCGCACATGAATTACCTTCAAGATTCAGTACAACCCAAAACAGTGGAATACCGATACCTTTGTAGGCGATCGAGAGCATGAGGATATTGATGGGAGTTTTTCCCCACTTCCAGTTCGTGCGATCCAGGATTAGAATGCACTTATCGCCGAGAGGAAACAGATGGAAAATCAAAAGGATAATCCTACTCATGTCAAAGGTAAAACCGGTGAAAAATCGACAGACCCTACGATATGATGACTCTTCTTTGACCTCTGACTTGAAGGCTGAAGCAACTTGCGTCAGGTTTATAGTTCTGACGACGAATAGAGCCTGAATGATTTGCCCGAGACAATCGAGACGACACTTGTGCCAATCAAAGAAGTGGGATAAAATTGTTCGCAACTCGCTGATGTGTTTCATTGTACCTCGCTGTTTGATAACCAACGAGATATAATCGCTCTTCAGCGAGTTGCTTTCATCAACTTATTTTTTAACCAGTCTGTTGGGCAAAGAAAGGAAACAGGATGCGCAAGATCGCAAGCGGCAGGATAGGCAAGATAGATTAGTTTATCCTGCAAATCATGCCGGCGCCTCGCCGATCATCTTTATCCTGTTTTTTTTTGTCCAGTACAGAGATCATGGCCAGTAATATTCAATATGTTCTCGATCGAGTTCGCAGTGGAGCATTGAAAGATCTTGGAGATCCTAATAGAATCGTATTGGCAGGCCACTCAGTAGGAGGGGCGGCTTCCATTATGGTCTCTAGAATCGACCCTGCTATTGTGGGATGTATAAATTTGGATGGATTTTTAAAGGGAACAAATCGAACTGATGGGTTAGATCAACCTCTATTGATGATTACTGGCGATACTAACAATTACAAGCGTAGTTTTGAGGAGGATTTACAACATCCCAAAAAAGACGTGAGAGACTACATGGAAACATCAATTCGATCCCTTGAAGAATATGAAATATTAAATCGCCATTCCGCTCATTCTGAAAAAATGGTCATTCTAGGGGCTGGACACATGGATTTTACAGATCAGCCCTTTCGTGATTATCTTTCAGGGGAAAAAACTCTGTCCACTGCAATGAGAGTACATACTATCGTCTCTCAGAAAATGTTAGAATTTATGCATTCTGTTTGTGGGGGAAGATGACCTCTTCTTCTAATCCAGTGCCTCCAATTTCAACAGCACTTGTCCCATATGATCCGACGTTACCGCATGTCTCTCTCAAAGCTCATCTGGAAGCTGCTGTCGATAAGGCCGTTAATCATGCTTTTGAAGTGGCAAAATTTGAATCGCAACATCTTTCACTTGAAGGGCGCCTTATCTATCTCGCTCAGAATTTGCCGAAAATGGTGCCATTTCCTTTCTCAGGGGTGATTGCTCTTCAAGCGGGGGACGGTTTCATTGTGCAAGCCTGTCATTCTCCCAATCAACCTGAGTTTACAACCGATCAGATCTTCAATGTTCTTTCTATTGGGAAATTATTTACGGCAACTGCGGTGATGCAGCTCATCGAAGATGGAAAATTTTCGCTGAATACTCCTTTGAGCGAATTGCTTGAAGACGATGAGCTTGATTTACCTCTTCAGCCCCCATACTTAGAACAGAAACCCGATCAGCAGTCGTTGAAAAGTCTTAAAGAGCATTCAGCTGAAATCACAGTTGAACACCTTTTGTCACATACAGCAGGCTTCACTGAAAGGCCAGGATCGGAAGAGGATGGCATAGCTCCTGGAAATAATTGGGAGCAAGGGCAAATCGGAAACGACTGTTATTCTAATTATGGCTATCAATTACTGGCTAGAATCATTGGCAAGCATACCAACTGTGGCAATATGCTCGTCATAGATCATGAAGCAAGGTTTCGTTCTCACATCGAAGAAAGAATTTTTAAACCGGCTGGTATGGAAGGGGCTATTCGTGAGATTCACTCCCCTGCAAGACAACGGCCTGACTGTTTTGAAGTGTCTAAGGAGGGCATTGCCACGCACGTTGAATCTCCAGATCCATACCCACATGGGAATGGTTGCTGGCGCATGACAGCGAGCGATTTGCTGGCTTTTAGACGGGCGGTTCATCAGCACAACGTGCTTGTTAGGGAAGACTCATTCAATACGATGATGGAATATAAGGGACGTTTAGGATTTTGGGTAGATCATGACAAGGAAACTGGTGCCATTAAAGGATACGGGCATCCAGGCGGTGGTCCGGGCATGTCTTCATTCCTTCACACTTGGCAGACAAATCCTCCTATTACCGCGGTGGTATTGTCTAACTATTCTGGATGCGAGATGGTCAAGCCAGAGCTTGATAAGCTCATGCAGCAGTAGGTCTTTGCTTTCTCATCGTTGATTGGTCATCCCCCCTTTCTTTGCTGTCAGCATAAATTTTTTTTAATTCAGATCTATCTTAAAGATCGCAAAAATGGAAAAGTGTTCGGCGACAATTAGGATTGCCGGTCAGCGACAATTATCTTTGCCGGTAAAAAATTCCTGAAGGCATAGACTCTTTTGCATGCATATGCTTAAGGCTCAAATGTCAGGGAAAAAAATTACTGTACAACAGATAAGGATCTACATGCAATCCAAGCAGAGTGGAAAAACTCAGAAAATTGCGGCTGCGCAGATCGGCTTTTCCGAACGTAGCGCCCGCAATATTGAAAAACGCGGTTTTGTAGAATCAAAACCCGTTCACGACTGGCGGACTAGGCCAGACCCATTCGCATCTGTGTGGGACTCCGAGATCCTTCCTCTACTCGAAAGATCGCCTCACTTACAGGCGAGAACCATCCTGGAAAAATTACAGCAAGACCATGAAGGTTATCCAGATACATTGCTCAGAACTCTCCAGAGAAGGGTTCGTGAATGGAAGGCGACTTCGGGACCGGAAAAAGAGATCATCTTCAGGCAGAATCATCCTCCAGGATGGCAAGGCATGTCTGATTTTACCAATGCCAACTCATTGCAAGTGGTTCTACAAGGGGCTCCATTCGAACACCTGCTTTACCACTACCGGCTCGTATATAGCGCGTGGGAGGCTGTTTCCGTCGTCTTGGGCGGGGAGAGCTTCCCTGCACTGGCAGAAGGGCTGCAAAATGCTTTGTGGCTAAGCGGCGGGGTTCCAGAGACGCATCGTACCGACAGCCTGTCAGCTGCCTACAAAAATCGGCCTGATAAAGAGGAAGAAGATTTTACCGCAGATTACACCGCGCTATGCTCGCATTATCGCATGGAGCCAACTCGTAACAATAAAGGCGTCGCGCGAGAAAACGGGGCTATTGAGTCGTCTCATGCCGATCTCAAAAACCGGATAGATCAAGCGCTGATGCTCCGAGGGTCAAGAGAGTTTTCGTCCGTGGACGACTACAGGCAGTTTATCAGGGAGATTGTCGCCCAACATAATCGCAGGATCCACAAGAAATATATTGAGGAGCTGGCCTGTTTAAAAGCTCTGCCGGAACATAAAACGACCGATTTTACCGAGGAGCGGGTTCGTGTGACGAGCAGCAGCACAATCAGCGTTCGGGAGATCATTTACTCTGTTCCCTCCCGCCTGATCAACATGACGCTAAAAGTGCATGTTTACGATGATCGCCTTGAATGTTTCGTAGGGAGCGATTCTGTGGCGAAACTCGAGAGGAAACGGCGCAAACAGGGCAGGGAACATCAAATCGACTATCGTCATGTGATTGGAGCCCTCTGTCGTAAACCCCAGGCGTTCCGCAATTACATCTACCGGGAGGAATTGTTTCCAACGCTGGCTTTTCGGGCTACTTGGGAGCGCTTGAATCGAGAACTTGATTCCAGGACAGCTTGTCGCGAATACGTCAAAATCTTGAAGGAGGCGGCCGAGGGCGATCGAGAATCCGCTGTGAATCAATTCCTGGAAGAGGAATTGCATAAAGATATTCTTCCCCGAGCGGTACACGTTCAAAAACTCTTCAGGAAGCAGACGGAGGGGCATCCAAAGCTGGCGCCCATTCATCAGAATCTTGAGGATTATGACACGCTGTTGAGCGGAGGGGCCCAATGAGAGAAACCGCCGTTCTTCCCATGCTTCTCAACCAACTGCGACTTCCGACTATGTCCAGCCTTTGGGAAGCGCTGAACAAGGAGGCCGTACAACAAGGCTGGACACCCGCTCGATACCTGACAGCACTTTGCGAACACGAGCTGTCGCATCGCGATAATCGGAGGCTGAAACGCAATATGGCAAGCGCCCAGCTTCCTCGGGGGAAATCCCTGGCGGCGTTCGACTTTAACGCGGTACCCTCTCTCAACAAGAGCCAGATTACAGCATTTGCTTCCGGAGACGTATGGCTCAAAAACGGAGGCAACCTGCTTATTTTTGGACCCTCGGGAGTTGGCAAAACGCATCTTGCAGCCGCGATCGGCGAGAAGTTGGTGGAATCCGGATACCGTGTCTTATTCAGCAAAACTACGGATATCGTCCAAAAACTGCAGGTAGCAAAACGGACGCTGGCGTTACCCTCGGCTCTCGAGAAACTCGATAGATACGATTGCCTCATTCTGGATGATTTTGGCTATGTCCAAAAAGACCAGAACGAAACGAACGTCCTATTCGAGCTGATCTGCGAAAGGTACGAGAACAAGAGCCTCCTCATCACCTGCAATCAGGTGTTCGCAGAATGGGATAAAATCTTCGTAGACAAGACGATGGCAGTGGCTGCGGCAGACCGCCTGATCCATCATGCGACGATCCTCGAGCTAAACGTGGAGAGCTATCGAAGAAAGGCGGCCTTGGCGCGTACGAACAATCAAATCAAGGGAGGTGGGTCAGAAAGATAACCCTCGCACGCGCATGCATGCACGCGCGCGGCCGCGCGCACGCGAGTACCCGCGTGTCTTTTCTTTTTGCTCGAGGCAGAAAGGGTATGTTCCTTCGAAGCCCCGTGCAGTGAAGGGGATATCTGACCTTGAAACTAGAGCAGAAAGATCGATCGGCGCAACCGGAACCTTATGAGGTGAAAGAAAAATCTAAGCAACCAGACAGCGATGGGTAAAGTTTACCCAACCATCCCAGAGTGGGCAGACCGGCAAGACCCAGCGGGACAAAACCGGCAAAGATAGTTGTCGCCGACCGGAAAAGATAGTTGACGTGAAACAGAAAAGTCTCGTTTTCCATAATAGGGTAACTTTATGGGCAAAAGTAAATAAATAAAAGTCGTTGAAATGGACCAAGCAGAAGAATACGTCAAACGCATCTTGAAAGTGCTGATCTACATCGAGGAAAACATCGATGAAGAGCTAACTATGGGTGAGCTGGCCAGGGTGGCTTGCTACTCTCCCTTTCACTTTCATCGCATTTTTCAGGCGATCGTTGGAGAAACGATTCATCAGTACGTCAAAAGGCTGAGGATGCAGCGAGCTGCCGGGAAATTGCGCTATACGGAGCAAGCAGTTACTGAAATTGCTTTGGATGCCAGTTATGACACCCCCTCGGCTTTTACGAAGGCTTTTAAGCAGTTTATGGGACGGTCGCCAAAAAGCTACCGAACTTTATACGCCGCTGTAAACACAATGACCCAGAAAATTAAGGAGTTACCCATGATAAAACCAGACAAAATCGAGAAAAACATACCAGACTTCAACCTACTCTTCGTCAGGAGATACGGAAATTACACCCAATCTCCATGGGAGGCTTGGCAGGCAATGATAGGCTTCATCAACGAAAACCATTTGGACCGCTCAAAAATGCGTTATTTTGGCATTTCCCATGATGACCCCCAGGTGACAAGCGAGGACAAATTGCGGTATGATGCTGCTATTCTTGCTCCGCATGGAGCAAAAGAGAAAGGCGAAATAGGTCGTCAAACGCTGAAGGGTGGTAAGTACGCCATTTTCACGCATCATGGCTCCTATTATGGCCTGGAAGAGGCATTTAACAAGATTTTCTTGAAATGGTTGCCTGACAGCAAGGAAAATTTTGATGAGTCTCGATCGGTCTTTTGCGAGTATTTCAACATGGAATACGTCAAAACAGAGCCGGAAAAGCTCGTCACCAAGCTTTATATTCCTTTGATCTAATCCAATGGGCTGAGCAAATACGCCTGGCCCATCTTTAATAAACTGCACAAAACTACTGAAAATGCGATAATGAGGTTTCATTTTGAGGATGTTACATAGTGGATATGATACACAAAATCATTCAATGGGCTGAACGTGAAAATGAGATCAGGGTTCTCATTTTACAGGGGTCGCGAGCTGCAAAGGCGCCTATTGATGAATTAGCTGACTATGACATTTCTGTTTTCTGCACTACCTCTGCGCCTTATATCCAGACTGAAGACTGGTTGACCAGAATTGGGAAGGTTTGGATATGTGTAAAGGAGAAGGTCTCTTGTGATAGTCAAGTATTCCCGACTCGTCTTGTGATTTTTGAAGGTGGAATCAAGGTCGACTTTGCGTTTTTCTCTTTGGAGTACTTGGATCGAATGGATAAAGGCCCGCTTCCAGATGAGTACAACCGGGGATATCAGATTCTTTTAGATAAAGACAATCTGACTCAGAGCCTTCCGAAGCCCAATTACAAAGAGCCCATGGCACAAAAGCCATCAAAGCAAGAGTTTCTTGAGACCATTGAGGAGTTTTGGTTTGAAGCCTATCATGTGGCCATCTATTTAAAACGGGAAGATTTATGGTCTGTAAAATTCAGATCAAACGCTATGCATGGGTTCCTTTTGAGGATGATTGAGTGGGAGGCGCAAGCCGGGCATGGATGGAACCAAGCGGTTCCCCCGATCGGAAAACGAATGGCTTCATGGGTCCAGCCAAGTGTTTTGCAAGAGCTTGAACGAGTCTTCGCACATTTTGATATCGAGGATAGTTGGGATGCTCTTCTCCACACTGTGACGCTTTTTGGGCGCCTTGCCGTCGATCTTTCGCGTCAACTCGGGTTTGATTACCCGAAGGCCACGGACAAAAATATTAGTGAATTCATTTTAAAGTTGCGAAAGAGGCGTTGATGTTGAATCCGGATACCTCCTACGAAGACAAGATATTCAAATCGCTGGATTTGGGAGGGAAAAGCCTTAAAAAGAGCGTCTTTGATGACGTTGCCTTTGAGAGCTGCCATTTTGTGGAGAGTGATTGGAGCCAAGCTCAATTCAATGGGTGTCGATTTAAAAACTGCAACTTAAGCCTTGTCAATCTGAAAGGGTGCCGGTTGCAGCAAGTAGTGTTTGAGGAATGCAAGATCGTTGGGCTGGACTTTTACAAGTGCGAGAAGATGCTGCATGTTTCGTTCAATAAGAGCATTGTGCAGACGTGCAATTTTAGCGATCTGAAATTAAAGGGGACATCTTTTACGGGGTCTAGAATCAGGGAGGTCTACTTCACAAATACGGATCTTTCCGAAGCCAATTTTACCGATACAGATCTCATGGGGACAACCTTCCATCAATGCAATTTGACAAAAGCTGATTTTAGGAACGCCAAAAACTATTGCATTGATTTGCAGACGAATAACGCGAAGAAGGCCCAATTCTCCTTCCCCGAGGCGATGAGCCTTTTGCAGTGTTTTGATATCGTGGTTTCATAAAGAGATCACTGATGTAAATGTGCCAGCAGCTGGGAGACCATTTCTTCAATTTTCATAGGTGTAGTGTCAATGACGAGGTACCCGCGATCGTGACACTCTTTTCGTAAATATCTAGCCCAACTCATCATATCCTCATCCGCCAGGTTTGCTTGACCTCGAGCTACAAGCCTCCTCTTCCTCTCCTCATCAGAGCAGTCAAACAATATGACCTCAAACTCTTTGATCCCATTCTCATGGCAAGCATTCTCGATAAAAGATGGTCTGGTTTGGCCATCGAATAGAACGTGAGTGTCAGGCAAAAAATCCCTTTTAATGATCTTAACCCATTCGATCGTTTTTACTTTCTGCCACTCTTCGGGACCGCCATATTTTGCTTCCATTTCTTCTACTGAAGGGACTCCGATACTGTCAAAGTAGAGGATTTTAAAATTGGCTAGGCCTCGTCTTTCCAGCTCTTTGGTTGCTGTAGTTTTCCCCGACCCAGAGGCTCCTATGAGAAAAAAGATTTTTTTCATGATTTCGTTTTTGCCTGGTGAACGTATGCTTTTTATTGGCACCATGCTAGCCCTATAATGGATTCGTTTGATATGGGTCCAAAAACACGGCTGTCGTCGTGCTGTGCAGAGAGATTATCGGACAATACGAAAACATGCCCCGGCGGGACCTGAAGCTGCTCATCGATAGCATAAGCTCCGTACCTCCAGTTAGGCCAACTTCTATGAATTCCGGTATCCTGAATGGCCACGCCGTTCACAACTACGCTACCCTCAGTAATCTGTATCGTATCGGTCTCCAATGCTACGATGCGGGATACCCACCCCTTCCCTTCGTGCTTGAATGCAATAATGTCGCCTATCTGATGTTGTCGTAAGTATGGTGATACTCGATTCACCAAAATATGCTGTCCGTCCTTGATCGTGGGTTCCATACAATCGCCTGGAACATGATACGGCTTGGCGAATGCCTGTACTCCAATTATTAGTACGACAACGATTAAAATGATCATTTTGTAATGATTCTTCATAAACACTCCTATGGGAACAAGATTTTTTATGGCTGCGCGCAAGAATACTCCCGTATCGTTTGCATGAGCTTAAATCCAATCTTTTTGTACATTGGCTGCCCCATCTTTGACCCATAAAGGACAGCTTGAGCAATATTTTTATCTTTTGCCGCCTTCAAGCAGGCATGAGTCACCGCAGTCCCTAATCCTCGAGTGCGAAAGGAGGGTAATGTGCCAAGGCAGTAAATCGATGCTCCAAGGTTCCCAAGATAGGCAAGTGACGTAGCTGCAGGCTTTCCTTCGTAGAATCCCAGATATGGGATGTATTTGCCAGTTTTGATCCATGGGGTGAAAAATTGGTCAACAAACGCGGGATCGATGTTCAACCACCCCGCGGCAACATTGATCCATTTCAAGTGATCCTCTGGAGAACGCGCTTCGCGCACTTCAAGATCGGCACGAGCACCGGGATGGTGATAATCGGCTAAATTTAATCCCATTTCAAAAGTCAGATCGGGTCCAGTAAATCCCCAATCGAGCAAGAGCTTTTCTTCTTGGGTCCCTGAGAGCAGCCAAAAAAACGGCTTTTGCTGATAAAACGCGTTCACTTTCTTGTACCGATCGAGGGTGACGTTTCCATAGACAAAATTCATGAATGGAACTGACACAGAAGCTTTGAATGCAATCAAATCGCCTTCTTTTAACAACTCCCAGCCTGGTTCATGAATCAGGCTCATCGATTCTAAAAACAGCTCTTTTTGTAGGCCAGTTTGAGGGTTAGTCATGGGCACTCGTTACGTTAGCCTCTTCCAACAGCTGCTTGACTCTTGGGATTCTTTGACCAAGATCGATTTTTCGTTCACGGATGAGGTAAGCGAAGGGAAAAAAGTGATGATCTTTTTCGAGCCACCCGACAAACCATCCATGTTCCAAGGTCTTCCCATCTTTTCCAATAT
>Ga0364873_10283_pt1 | contig 29479 bp, 23 predicted proteins | sample ExccelAu500001D3_2_FD_206928 | JGI IMG/M metagenome (GOLD analysis project Ga0364873, IMG submission 206928) | Enriched cells from Trout Bog Lake Hypolimnion, Wisconsin, USA - BchlTB.Aug07.5000.01.D3 | ecosystem: Environmental > Aquatic > Freshwater > Lake > Hypolimnion/Profundal zone | place... | reverse complement strand
TGATAAAACTGGCTTATAATTCTGTACGTAAAAAAGTGGCAGATGCGCTGATTACATTATACGACCGGTATAAAAAAGAGAGTGAAAGCAGTTTTACCATCAATATTTCCAGGGAAGACCTGGCAAATCTGGCCGGAATTGCCACAGAAAGTACCATACGCACTTTAAGCGACCTGAAAGATGAGAAACTGGTTGATGTGAATGTAAGCCGGATTGTAATTCTGAATTATGAAAAACTGAAAAAAATACAGAATTAATTAGATTTCGCATTGATTTGAGTACTGAGCGATTCGCCCTGTTTGTTTTGTTCTTCCAGTGTCCAGTTGTCTGTTACCGTAGTACCCAGCCAGATATTACCCGATTTACGGAGGATCTGCGTGTTAAGTCCGTAGTACCTGTTGAAACTCTTTTCAAGTTCAGTTACAGTCATTTTAGATGTTATAACAACAGATTCATCAGCAGGCAGAATTCTGTATTCAGCCAGTGTTTTAGTATTCAGCACCGGATGTTTGGAAGTGGAGCTTCCCACATGGCTGCTTTTTTTGTAAAACTCTATCTTTAAAAAAGGAAACATTTTGTTGAATGCTGCCTTAATTGTTTCAATATTTTCAGTATCGTTTAGTATCATTTCCATGAAAATAACCCTCTATATAACAAAACTATTGTCCAAGGCTTCAGTAAAAACTGATTATTGTCATATTTTATAGTGATTATCATCAATAATGCCCCTCTTCTGAATTTGTGCATTTCTTGTGGATTTATCTCAAAATCAAAGGATTCTGTGTTTTGGGAATAGAAAATACCTCTATTTTAACAAAAAACATTCCTTGCGGATTTAAAATGTATCCTTACCTTTGCCGCCTTAATGATTTTGAAGCAATCCTTTCAATTTAAAGCAGGAATGTAACAGTGTACGATTGAAAATAGTTAATTTAAAAATGAACTATTGGCAATTGTGTCTGTTTTTTGCGCTTAAAAAAGAGGGGAATTCATTACAACAATCTTTAAAATTGCAATTTTTAATATGGCCATCAAAAGAGACAACCGTCCCAAACCAGCTTTTTCTAAAATTACGATCAGTCTTGCGTCACCTGATTCAATATTGGAAAGAAGTTTTGGTGAAGTGCTTAAGCCCGAAACAATTAATTACCGTACCTACAAACCTGAAAGAGATGGTTTGTTCTGTGAAAGGATTTTTGGCCCGGTAAAAGATTATGAGTGTGCCTGCGGAAAATACAAGCGTATCCGTTATAAAGGTATTGTGTGCGACCGCTGCGGAGTGGAAGTAACAGAAAAGAAAGTTCGCCGTGAACGTATGGGGCATATCAAACTGGTTGTTCCGGTAGTGCATATCTGGTATTTTAAGTCCTTGCCTAATAAAATTGGTTATTTACTGGGAATGAGCTCTAAGAAATTAGAGAGCATTGTGTATTATGAAAGATTTGTGGTGGTTCAGGGTGGTGTTAAAGACAGCCTGAATATGGGTGACCTGTTAACAGAAGAAGAATACCTGGATATTATAGATAACCTGCCTAAAGACAATCAATACCTGCCGGATGAAGATCCTCAGAAATTCATTGCAAAAATGGGTGCAGAAGCAGTACATGATTTACTGGCCAGGCTTGATCTGGATGAATTAAGTTTCTCTTTGCGTAATGCAGCAGCCAATGAAACCTCCCAGCAACGTAAAGCAGATGCTTTAAAGCGTTTAAGTGTGGTGGAAGCTTTCCGTGATGCGAGCACCAGGATAACCAACCGCCCTGAGTGGATGGTTATGCAATATATACCTGTTATTCCACCGGAATTAAGACCATTGGTTCCATTGGATGGCGGCCGTTTTGCTTCTTCTGATTTAAATGATTTATACCGCCGTGTTATTATCCGTAATAACCGTTTAAAGAGATTATTGGAAATCAAGGCTCCGGAAGTAATCTTACGTAATGAAAAACGTATGTTACAGGAGGCCATTGATTCCTTATTTGATAATTCCCGTAAGTCAAATGCCGTTAAAGCAGAAGGCGGACGTGCCCTTAAATCACTCAGTGATGTACTGAAAGGTAAACAAGGGCGTTTCCGTCAGAACTTATTAGGAAAACGTGTGGATTATTCCGGACGTTCTGTAATTGTGGTAGGACCTGAACTGAAAATGCATGAGTGCGGGTTACCAAAAGATATGGCTGCAGAATTATTCAAGCCATTTATCATCCGTAAATTAATTGAAAGAGGTATCGTAAAAACCGTAAAATCTGCCAAGAAACTGGTAGACAGGAAGGAAAATGTGGTTTGGGATATCCTTGAAAACATATTAAAAGGCCATCCTGTAATGCTGAACCGTGCCCCAACACTGCACCGTTTATCCATTCAGGCATTCCAGCCTAAACTGGTGGAAGGTAAAGCTATTCAGTTACACCCATTGGTTACTGCCGCCTTTAATGCGGATTTTGATGGTGATCAGATGGCCGTTCACGTTCCGTTAAGCAGTGCAGCTATTCTGGAAGCACAATTATTAATGTTGTCTTCTCACAATATCCTGAACCCGCAGAATGGTACCCCTATAACCCTTCCTTCACAGGATATGGTACTGGGACTGTATTACATTACCAAAGGCAAGAAAACCACAGAAACCGAAATTATAAAAGGTCAGGGAATGACTTTCTATAATATGGATGAAGTGCTGATTGCTTATAATGAAGGTATTGCTGACCTGCATGCCGCTATTAAGGTAAGAACCAATGTTCGTGAAGGCGGTAAACTGTCTAAAAAAATAATTGATACCACTGTAGGTAGGGTATTGTTTAACCAGCATGTTCCTGAGGAAGTTGGTTTCATCAATGCATTACTGACCAAGAAAAGCCTTCGGGAAATCATTGGGGATATTATCAAAATCACCAATGTTCCTAAAACAGCTAAATTCCTGGATGATATCAAAACCCTCGGATTCCGGATGGCATTCCGTGGTGGATTGAGCTTCAGTGTAAATGACCTGATTGTTCCTGAAATCAGGAACCAGATGCTGGATAATGCAAAAGCGGAAGTGGATGAAGTGTGGGAAAGCTATAATATGGGTTTAATTACCAATAACGAACGTTATAACCAGGTTATTGATATATGGGGCAGGGTGGATATGAAGATTACTGAAACCCTGATCCGTGAAATGGCAATTGACAAACAGGGCTTTAACTCTGTTTACATGATGCTTGATTCCGGTGCCCGTGGATCTAAAACACAGGTAAAACAGCTGGTAGGTATTCGTGGACTGATGGCAAAACCAAGGAAAAGCGGCAGTACCGGTTCTGAAGTAATTGAAAACCCGATCCTGTCTAACTTTAAAGGCGGATTGAATGTACTGGATTACTTTATCTCTACCCATGGTGCCCGTAAAGGTTTGGCGGATACGGCATTGAAAACTGCGGATGCAGGTTACCTGACCCGACGTTTGGTGGATGTATCTCAGGATGTGGTGATTACAGAAGAAGATTGCGGAACCTTACGTGGTATTGCTACTACGGCATTAAAAGATAATGAGGATATTATTGAACCATTATCAGACAGAATTGAAGGACGTACTTCATTGCACGATGTATTCAATCCGATTACTGATGAACTGATTATCAAGGCCGGAGAAGAAATTTCTCATGAAGTTGCCAAAGAAATTGAAGATTCCGGAATTGAATCTGTTGAAATACGTTCTGTATTAACCTGCGAAAGCAAACGTGGTGTTTGTGTAAGGTGTTATGGTAAAAACCTGGCAACAGGGTACCTGGCACAACGCGGGGATGCTGTGGGTATTATTGCTGCACAGTCAATTGGTGAACCAGGTACACAGTTAACCTTACGTACCTTCCACGTGGGTGGTGTTGCGGGTTCTTCTTCTATTGAATCTACACTGAATGCCAGATTTGATGGTACTATTCAGTTTGACGGTTTAAGAACAGTAGCTACTACCAATAATGAAGGTGATAAAGTTCATATTGTTATTGGCCGTACCGGTGAAGTGAGGATCATGGATGTTAAAAACGACCGCTTACTGATTACCAATAACGTTCCTTATGGTTCTACATTGTTATTAAAAGATGGCCAGGTAGTTAAAAAAGGAGATCCGATTTGCGTATGGGATCCGTTCAATAATGTAATTGTTGCTGAACAGAATGGTAGCATTAAGTTTGACAGTGTACTGGATGGTATCACATTCCGCGAGGAAGCTGATGAGCAGACAGGCCACAGGGAAAAAGTAGTTATTGAAACCAAAGATAAAACCAAGCTTCCTTCTATTATTGTTGAAGGTAAGGAAGTGAAAATGTATAACTTACCGGTAGGTTCTCATATCTCTGTTGAAGAAGGAGAAGAAGTAAGAGCTGGCCAGGTACTGGTAAAAATACCACGTATTTTAGGTAAGTTAAGGGATATCACGGGAGGTTTACCACGTGTAACTGAATTATTTGAAGCACGTAATCCGGGTAATCCTGCTGTTGTTTGTGAAATTGATGGTGTGGTTTCTTTCGGTAATATTAAACGTGGAAACAGGGAAATTGTAGTGGAAGCGAAAGATGGTATGATTAAAAAATACCTGGTTCCGTTATCCCGTCAGATCCTGGTACAGGATGGAGACTTTGTAAAAGCAGGTGCGCCGATGTCTGACGGACAAATTGCACCGGCTGATATTCTTTCTATCCGTGGTGCTTTTGCTGTACAGGAATATGTGGTAAATGAAATTCAGGAAGTATACCGTTTACAAGGTGTAAGAATTAACGATAAACACATTGAAGTAATCGTTCGTCAGATGATGAAAAAAGTGGAAATCGTTGATGCTGGTGATACCATTTTCTTAGAAGAAGATCTGGAAGACAGGTTCGACTTTATTGGCGAAAATGACAGGATCTATGATAAGAAAGTTGTAACAGAACCTGGTGACAGTACTAAAATGCGTGCAGGTAAAATTGTTACTTTACGTGAATTGAGAGAAGAAAACTCAATTTTACGCAGGGCTGATAAAAAATTAGTTCAGGTAAGGGATGCAAAACCTGCTACTGCCCGTCCTGTTTTATTAGGTATTACCAAAGCGTCTCTGGGTGTGCCAAGCTGGATATCTGCTGCTTCCTTCCAGGAAACAACCAAGGTATTAAGTCAGGCTGCTATACAGGGTAAAGCCGATGGAATGCTGGGCTTGAAAGAGAATGTAATTACCGGCCACTTAATTCCTGCTGGTACCGGTTTACGTGAATTTGAAAGCCTGATTGTAGGTAGTAAAGAAGAATATGAAGTATTGGCTACCACCCGTGAAGCCATGAGTTTTGATGATGATGAATAAAATGTCTTCATATACATAACTGAAAGGGAAGCTTAGGCTTCCCTTTTTTTTGTAAAACAGCTGTTATATGTTGCCGTATTAATGATATTTTATCTGTACCGGACCTGCTAATAAAAAATACAGATGAAAATTACTATACATAAGGATTTCTTTAACAATTCTGTTTTATATTTAGCCCCTATTTTTGTTCGCTAAATACCATCTTTGATGAAAAATATCACCCTTGGACTTAATGCTGTATTAGTTATAGCTGTAGCAGTTTTATTCTATCTGCATTTTGCTAAACCATCCTCTGCTAACTCAGTTCCTGAAAAAGCAATTGCATCCGGTAATTTCAGGATTGCCTATTTTGAAATGGATTCTGTACAAAACCAGTTTGATTATTTCAAGGAAGTAAGAAATACCTTACTGGAACGTGAACAGGAAGCTGGCAAACAACTGGATTCTTATAAAAGAAATATTGCAGCCAAATACCAGGATTTACAGTCAAAAGCACAGACTTTAAGTCAGTCTGAAATCAACAGCAGACAGCAGGAATTAATGGATCTGGATAAGGAAGCTAAAAATAAAGAACAGGCTTTAAGTCAGAGTTTACAGGACGAAAGCTTTAAGAAATTGCAGGAAGTTAAAAAGGAAATTGAAGAGTACCTGAAACAATATAATAAAGATAAAGGATATACGTATATTCTTTCCAATTCATCCGACCTGATCTATTATAAAGACACTGCCTATAATATTACCAGTGACCTTGTAAAAGGATTAAATGATCAGCACAATAAGAAAAAATAACTAAATAATTTTATTATCTTACTTCCCGTTCAACTGAAAAACTGAACGGGATTTTTATTATGAGTAATACAACTACATTTAAACCTTCTCTGGGATTATTGGATGCTACGATGCTGGTGGCAGGTAGTATGATTGGATCGGGTATATTTATTGTTAGCGCAGATATTGTAAGAAATGTGGGCAGCGCAGGCTGGTTAATAGCTGTATGGTTACTAACCGGGTTTATGACACTTACTGCAGCATTGAGTTACGGAGAATTAAGTTCCATGTTTCCAAAAGCGGGCGGCCAGTATGTTTATTTGAAAGAAGCTTATAATCCACTGGTTGGTTTTTTGTATGGATGGAGCTTTTTTGCTGTGATACAAACTGGTACTATTGCAGCAGTAGGTGTTGCATTTTCAAAATTTACAGCCTATTTAATACCACAGGTAAGTGAAGATTTGGTAGCATTTACTATTGGATCTGTTAAGATTTCACCTGCACAGATTTTATCCATCGCCATTATTGTGATACTTACTTATATTAATACAAGAGGGGTAAAAAGCGGAAAACTTATTCAGACCACTTTTACGCTTACCAAATTGCTGAGTTTATTCGGACTGATTATTTTTGGCTTTTTTGCATTTAAGGGAGATGTATGGCGTGCCAACTGGAGTGATGCATTTAACCTGCGCCACCTGGCTAAAGACGGTACTGTATCGTCTTATACCACAATGGCAGCACTGGGTGCTATAGCCGCGGCAATGGTGGGTAGTATTTTCAGCAGTGATGCCTGGAATAATGTAACCTTTATTGCAGGAGAAATTAAAAACCCCAAAAAGAATATAGGACTGAGTTTATTTATGGGTACTTTAATTGTGACCATTATTTATGTTGCTGCCAATATTGTGTATACCGGTGTTTTACCCCTGCAGGCGATTGCATCTGCAGAAAAAGACAGGGTTGCGGTTGCTGCCTCCCATGAAATATTTGGTAATGCCGGAACGATGCTGATTGCCCTGATGATTATGGTCTCTACGTTTGGTTGCAATAATGGTTTGATACTGGCAGGGGCCAGGGTTTATTATACCATGGCAAAAGATGGCTTATTTTTCAGGAAAACAGGGGAATTAAATAGTAAAGCAGTACCTGCATTTGGATTGTGGATCCAGTGTATTGTTGCTTCTTTATTGTGTTTAAGCGGAAAATATGGCGATTTGCTGGATATGGTTTCTTTTATAGTGGTTATATTTTATGTGCTGACCATACTGGGCATCTTTATTCTGAGAAAGAAAAGTCCGGATGCAGATCGTCCCTATAAAGCTTTCGGATACCCTGTATTACCTGCAATGTATATCCTGATGGGTACAAGTTTCTGTATTTTACTGATTAAATTTAAACCTGAATTTACATGGCCAGGATTGATCATAGCCCTGATAGGAATACCTTTGTATTATATTGCAGTCGCAAATAAAAAGAAAGAGTAATTGTATGAATTTTGATCAGTTATTTGAAAGTTTCAAAGGGATAAAAGTGGTGGTATTTGGAGATGTAATGCTGGATACTTACTGGTGGGGAAATGTAGATAGGATTTCACCGGAGGCTCCTGTTCCGGTAGTTGCCCTTAAGAATAAAGAACTCAGAATTGGTGGGGCAGGCAATGTGGCATTAAACAGTGTGGCATTAGGAGCGGAGACCTATATTGTTTCAGTGGTGGGTAAGGATGAAGATGGTAAGCAACTGAGCCAGTTATTTGAACAAAACAGTATTAAGACTGATTTTTTACTGCTTTCTGAAAAGCGTATCACTACCAATAAGATTCGAATTGTATGCCGTAACCAGCAAATGATGCGGCTGGATGCAGAAATAACACATGATGTGGAAGAAAAAGAGCAGGAGCAGTTGCTGAATGGTTTAAAAGCTTGCTTTGAACATATACATCCGGATGTTTTAATTTTTGAGGATTATAATAAGGGGGTGCTGACCGAAAGCCTGATTACTAAAGTGATTTCCCTTTGTAAAGAGTATCAGGTGGTAACAACCGTAGACCCTAAAAGGAAAAATTTCTTTACATTCAAAGGCGTGGATATTTTTAAACCGAATCTCAAGGAAGTAATTGAAGGGTTGAACCTGCTGACTGAAACGGTTACGGAAGAATCATTACAGGAAATTCATACTGCTTTGAAAGAGAAACTGCAGCACAAAGTATCTTTTATTACCCTGTCAGAGAAAGGGGTGTTTTTTCAATCGCCTGACCAGTTTAAATTAATACCCACACATATCCGTTCCATTGCAGATGTAAGTGGTGCCGGAGATACGGTAATTGCCACTGCGTCATTGGTATATGCCACAACGAAAGACATGCAGCTGGCAGCAGAAATGGCTAATATTGCCGGGGGGCTGGTTTGTGAAGAAGTAGGTACAGCTGCTATTAACCGGCAAAAATTACTGGACGAGTGTAAAATATTATTAGACTGATTGTATTGAGCCTTTCACAGGTATTCGCATTTGAATCCTCCTTTTATCAATTTACAGGGTAAATGTCATGTAAGCAGGAAAAATTATAAGTGGGGTTTATTTTTTAAATAAATTCTAATTTAGTAGCGAATTTTATTGAGTAAAATCGTAAATATTTAAAAGTTAGAGTGAATGTTTAAATTTTATTTAGTGTCCTTGAAAAATAATTTTAAAATATACTACTCCTAATTGGCTAATTTCGGTCAGATACAAATGCCAATACACATGTCTGATTTTACACTTGTTATACACGGTGGTGCGGGAACTATTTTGAAAGATGATATGACCCCTGAACTGGAGAAAGCTTATATAGATGTTTTACAGTCATCTCTGGATGCTGGTTTTGGAGTATTGGAACAGGGAGGATCTGCAGTAAATGCAGTAAAAGCAGCTATTGTAGTAATGGAGGATAATGTGCTGTTTAATGCCGGGCGGGGGGCAGTATTTACTAAAAAAGGAGTGCAGGAAATGGATGCCGCCATTATGGATGGCTGTAACCTGAATGCCGGAGCTGTTGCAGGAGTACGGAATGTACGTAATCCAATTCTGCTGGCGATGGAAGTAATGAACAACAGTAACCATGTTTTTTTAAGTGGTAAAGGGGCAAATGATTTTGCCATTAAGCAGGGTATAAAGCTGGAGCCCGATGAATATTTTTATTCTCAGTTCCGGTATGACCAATGGAAGTCTATCCGGGACTCTGACAATTATTCTTTGGATCATACCAATCACCGACTGGAAGAATTGTTAAAAGATAAGAAATTTGGGACTGTGGGTGCTGTGGCTTGTGACAGTAATGGAAATCTGGCTGCTGCCACCAGTACCGGTGGTATGACCAATAAAAAATATGGAAGGATCGGAGATAGCCCAGTAATTGGTAGTGGCACTTATGCCAATAACCATACCTGTGCCATCAGTTGTACCGGACATGGCGAAATGTTTATAAGAGCAGTAGCCGCTTATGATGTTAGTTGTTTAATGGAATACAGGGGACTGAGCTTACAGGAAGCAATGGATATAGTGGTAAATGAAAAATTGGTACAAATAGGCGGAGAAGGGGGAATGATTGGCGTTGATGCCAAAGGAAATTTTTCGCTGGTACTCAATAGTGCCGGTATGTACCGCGGTGCAAAAAATAATAAGGGATTTAATCAGGTTGAAATTTATAAATAAACCTCATTGATTGCATACTCTGGCAGAAAGTTAAGCTGCCTGCTCCTTTAAAATCACTGAGGTTAAGATAAAACCAAAAGCCGGCTGCAATTGTATTGTAACCGGCTTTTATGTATTTACTATTTTGAAGCTTTACATCGCTTTTTTCATTGGCATTTCACCATGTTCTGAACATAGTTTTCTGGTCATTTGAGTAGTGGCAGCACCACAGGCAGGGCATTTACCAGCTTTAGTTCCAGTTGCTTTTACACAATGGGCGCAATAATAAGTGCCTAATTGTACTTTGGCAACCTTACAATCTGCACAGGAGCCACCATCTTTTGTTATTTTATAACATTTAGGGCAGGCCCATGCAGCCGGGTTTTGGGCTTTTTTTACAGTTTCCACTTTTTTGCTGGGATCAGTAGCAGGTGTTGTCTGCGCAAAACTGAATACCATAAAGCATAAGAATGCAAGGAATAATACTTGTTTTTTCATATTTAAATCGTTTCACTAAATGTATTAATATTTTAAGATTTAGGATAACCATTATTTGTTTTGTGGACAAAATACCTGCATTACAGATTTTCGGCATTTTTAAACTGCTGCAATGAAAGAGAATAAATAAAAAGATCCCGGTATACCGGGATCTTTTTATTTATTCTGATATCTATTTTTTCCATTCTACTGCTGCAAAGTTTTTAGCTGCATCTTTCATAAATGCATCTTTACATTCTTTTGAACAAAAACCCAGCACTTTATCTTTTACATGTGCAGTATCGTCAATGCCAGCCCCAACCGGCATGCCGCAACTGGGATCTTTAGCATTATCTACCATTGCTACTGTAAATTTAACTGAATCAGCCTTTGGCATTTCCATTTTGGAAGTATCAGTTTTAGCAGTTGCATTTTCTTTAGACGGTTCATTTTTACAGGCAAAGAAAAGAACAGCAGAACAACATAATAAAGTGAAAATATTTTTTTTCATAATCAATGATTTGAAAAACAAATGTAACAGAATTTTGCATTTACAGGCTAAAAGTAATATGAACCATGCCCCTCATCTTCATAGTTGTTTGCCCTTCAGCAAAACTCTGTTGAATAGGAATCTGAGCATTAAAGCCAATACCAACTGAAGAAAAGTTAAATTCCAGTCCGGCTAAAGCTGTTGTAACATGACTACCGGTAAACTGCACTTCTTTTCCATTTAATCGATTGCCTTTAACCGTTTCATAACCCACACCTGCATTGGGGGTAATGGTATTTCTTTTATTATTAATCCTGTAATAGGCAATAGCATTAGTTGTAAATTTATTGCCATATTGATAATGATCGCTGTTTAAGGTATTGAATTTATAATTCCCGGAAACGTTAATACCATAACTGCCTATCCTGATACTGTACAAACCATTTAAAATAAAATCTGTACTGCCGGTACCCAGCTGCGCATTAATATCCGCAACGGTAGTGGTAGTATCATTCGGATTTACTTTAAAAGATCCAGTAGGTGCTTTTATTCCACCACCCAGCCAAAGCTGCTGTTCCATTGATTTATGATTGGCTAATAATGAAAAAGAATGAAAAAATTGATACTGGGCTATCAATGTGATATCTCCCAGGCCATTTTTATTCATAATCCCATCATCATCCACTTGTTTATTAATATAATAAGGCACAAATCCCATCACTCTGAATTTTTTACTAATATTGAGACCCCCCCATAATTCTACAGAATTATAATAGTTATTGCTGAATTGAGTAGGATCATTGAGTAGTTGCGTGTGAAAAGAAGCATAATTATAACGTAAACCAAAAAAATGGTTTTTAAAATTGGGCATTAATCCCATATAAGTGTTGCCGCCTCCGCAACCACAAATATTACAGGCATAACTGCTGTTTACTGCAATAAAGAGTATAACAGCAATGAAAATTTTTTTCATTGTCGGTCTTTAAAAAATGAATAATTAAAATCTGATTGGTAAAAGCAAAGCATTAAGCTCCCGGCGGATGAAAGAAATCTGCAGCTATGTCTTTAGTAGCTTTATTATTAAAATAAGTGTATGTGACTGTGATTGCATCAAATGAAAAAGGTAAAAGCTGGCTTTCTTTAGAAAAAAACAAAACATCATCCTTACCGTCATACCTGCGTTCCGGATTCTGTTTGTCCTTATTTTCTTCCTGGTTCAGCTTTTTTTGCAACTGGCAATGGCCATTACAATGAAGCATTGGTTTAGCTTTATTTTCGCATGATTTTACATAGGCTGCTGTGTTAGTATAGTAATTCAATATAATTACTGCCTTGTTAAAGGTTTGCATCGTAAATGCAAGCAGTAAACATATAACTATACTATTTTTGATCATATGAAAATTAACTTCGCCGCAAATATACCGGATGATGAGATTAATGGTATATGATTGGAAACATATTTTCTTGAAATCCTTTGCAGTTCCTTTTATCTTTATCCGATGAAAAAGTTTGCCGTAATTGTAGCAGGGGGTAGTGGTCAGAGGATGGGGACAGCCAAGCCAAAACAGTTTTTATTTTTAAAGGAGAAACCTGTTTTATGGTATTCAATTTCTGCATTCCTGGAAGCGTTTGAAGATATACTGATTAAACTGGTTTTACCGGAGGAGTATATTTTTCTGGGGGAGGAATTAAAAGCAGCGTTTAAAGAAAAATCTGAAAATATTCAGGTAGTGGTTGGTGGCTTAACCCGGTTTCAATCAGTTAAAAACGGATTACAGTTAACAGAACCGGATTCCCTTGTATTTGTACATGATGGCGTTCGTTGCCTGGTTAGTAAAGAACTGATCAGAAATTGTTACCATCAGGCAATAACTAAAGGGTCAGCGATACCTGCCATTGCTGCAACCGACAGTATCCGGATTGTAAAAGATGGACAACATAGCGTGGCAGACAGGAACAATGTACGGATTATACAAACCCCGCAAACATTCCTAACCAACATTATACTTCCAGCATTTGACCAGGAATATAATCCTGCTTTTACGGATGAAGCTACGGTGGTGGAAGCAATCGGAACTCCAGTTTTTCTGATTGAAGGTGAGTTCCAGAATATTAAAATTACCAGGCCAATTGATTTGCTGATAGCTGAAAAAATACTGGAGGAAAGGGCTTTATCTTTTCAATAGGCTTATGGGAAAGGGCAACTGATTAAAATGCCAGTGATAATAGGGTTGATTGGTGGCACCCATTTTTTCATAGAATTCTTTTACACCGGGTATTTCTGAACCTTCCAGATCAAGTGTTAATCCGGAAGATGCAAATTCCTTTATAATTCCATTCATTAAAAAATGATTGGCAAAAAGGGTTTTCCCTTCTGTTGTGGTTACATTCAGCAGGTTATATAGCCTGTAGGTATCTTTTAATAAAATAGCGGTGGATAAAATATTGTTTTGATCATCTGTGATATTTCTGCAAATGCATTTTCTTTTTTGCATCATTTGTATGCAAAGTGCAGTTAGATGCTGATAATCCTGAAGGGTAACTTTTTTTGTTTGAGGCTGAATCAGCTGCTGGTGCATTTGAATACTTTCCACAACAGATTCTTTTATCTGATACGAAAAAGAAGTCTGTTTTTTCAATATCCTTTTAAAATTTGTGGAATAACCGGTATAGATTTCTTCATAGGACCTGGAAAGGCTGATAATAAAGTTGTTTCTGCCAGTGAAGTTTCCCAGATTAAGTTTGGGTTTATTTAAATGGTTGAGAAAATAATCACCATATTTTGCAAAGCCTGAAATGGTATGAAAGATTGCATTCCACTCATTTTCTGTATAATTTCCGGTTAACCCCAGTTGTTGGGTAAAAGCAGGTGTATAGAGATAAGTGATTCCCCATTTTTTACGGTAGGGTAAAGGCATCACAGACTGGTAATCATTTATAACCACACCACACCACTGATCTGTCATTTGGTTTAAATAGTCAGTACCGGAATACATTAACCCCTTATTATTTTCAATACAAACCTTCCACTTTGATACATCAATCTGATCAGCGGGCAGGATTGAAATGGAACAGGGCATATCTTAACCTTTGATTTCCGGTCTTTTATACTAAAATACTGGTATTATTGATTTTTGCCAGAATCTGGTGTGCTACTTCCATTGCCAGTAAACCGTCAATTTCACTTACTTCGGTAGGTGTATTATTCTTAATAGCATTTACAAAACTTTCCAGTTCGGCTTTAATTGCATTGGTTGCGGGAATCTCCGGATTAGACACTGCGATGGTTTTTTTACCATGCGGTGTATCTAAATCGAAACAAAATACATTTTCATCTCCCGGTTGCTTTATTTTAATGATTTCTGTCTTTTTTTGAAGAAAATCAATACCTATATAGCTGTCTTTCTGGAATAATCTGATTTTACGCATTTTTTTCATACTGATTCTGCTGCTGGTTAAATTAGCAACACAACCATTATTGAATTCAATCCGCACATTAGCAATATCAGGGGTATCTGTCATCACCGCTACACCGCTTGCAGAAATCTGTTTAACGCCACTTTTAACCAGGCTAAGGATAATATCTATATCATGAATCATAAGATCCAGGATCACGCTTACTTCAGTTCCACGTGGGTTAAACTGTGCCAGTCTGTGCACCTCAATAAACATGGGATTTAATTCTTTGTCTTTCAAAGAAAGGTATGCAGGGTTAAAACGTTCCACATGACCAACCTGGCACTTAATATTAGCTTCCCTAACCATACCTACCAATGCTTTGGCTTCGGCGATGGTATTGGTGAGTGGTTTTTCCACAAAAATATGCTTCCCTTTTCTGGCCGCAGCCATACAGACTTCAAAATGATGATCCGTAGGTACCACCACATCAATAATATCACAGGCATCCATCAGTTTGTCTTCATCCATATAGCGCTTAATGCCATATTCTGCTACCACCTGTTTGGCATTATCATTATTAGGATCAAAAAAGCCAATCACTTTTACATCTTCAATCTCTTTCCAATTATTAAGGTGAAACTTACCTAAATGTCCCACACCAAAAACTCCAACTTTTAGCATATCTCTCGTTATTAATCGGGGTAAAGATAGTTATTCGCCCATGTAAGCGGTATGAGAATGTGCAGATGTGGAAAAACCTGCTTTAAATGAGGTGAAAAGATTTTAAAATAATTCTGGCACTAATCCCAATTACCATTAAGCCCACAGCAATAAACATTCCTTTGGTAGGCAGTTTACCGGTAAGTTTTGCAGCAAGTGGGGCAGCTAATACACCGCCGATGATCAGACCGGCAATGATAGGCCATTGACTGATGCCGATTATGGAAAAGAATGTGAAAGCACTGGCTACCGTGATACAAAATTTTGCAGCTACCGAAGAACCTACCGCATATCTGGGCAGTCTCCCTTTAGAAATAATGGTACTGGTAACCAGGGGGCCCCATCCACCACCACCTACAGAATCTATAAAGCCCCCGATAGCACCAAGTAAGCCAACATATTTTAATTTACCTGGGTTCTTTTTTTTGGGAATAAAGGCCTGAATGAAAATTTTAACACCGAGGAATAGGGTATAAAAGGCAATAACCGGTTTAAAATAGTTTGCATATTTATCACCAAACTTGATGAGGAACAAGGCCCCCAGTATTGCGGTAACAACACCAGGAACTGCTAAGCTTTTAAAAAGCTTTTTATTGATATTTTTATATTTGAAATGGCTGATAGCCGAAGCAGCAGAGCCAAACATTTCTGAGGTATGCACACTGCTGGAAATAACAGGCAGGCTCAATCCGAGTGATAATAATACCGAAGTACAGATTACCCCATATCCCATTCCCATAGATCCGGCAATCATTTCAACACCAAAGCCCACTAAAATCATCCAGTAGAAACGATTGTCCAACTGCTGTAAAAAGTTTCTGGATTCCAGGAATATTTTTTCTACCGGAACAGCTAAGGATAAAGACAATCCTGTAATAATGGATAAAAGGGCAATAATAAACCAAATGGTTATCTGTTTGTTTTTAGGGTTCCGAATTCCTTTTGTTGTATTTACCGATAAAATACTTGTTATTTCATTTAACCGGGAAACTTTTTCTGCAAAGTTTCCTTTCAGTTTATTACGGATCAGGCTAAGATTGTTCAGAATTTCATCCAATTCATCCGGTAACACATCGTTTAAAGTTTCTTTGAGACGTTTTGCCAGGGTAGGAGATTTTCCATTTGTGGAAATAGCAATTTTTAAATTCCCTTTTTGTACGATAGATCCTAAATAAAAATCACAGAGATCAGGGGTATCAGCAACATTAACCAGAATTTTTTTAGCATTGGCATCCTTTTTAATAATGGCAGACAGTTCCTTGTCATTTACGGCAACAATTACCAGGTTGGCATGCTCAATATCACTGCTTTCGTATTTTTTTTCTATGATCTGAATATTTGAAAATTGTTGCTGCAGTTGCTTGATTTCAGGATGTACTTCAGCTGCTATTAGTCTTATATTAACAGCAGGGGCATTTGCTAATACGGCTTTCAGTTTTTCTATTGCTACAATGCCACCCCCGATTATCAGGAGTTGTAATTCCTCCAGTTTAAGGAATACAGGGAAAAGCCTGTTGCATTCAGAAAGCTGGTTGGTATTCACTTTATTTTGTTCCGGTATGTAAGATGTGTTTGAAATAAAATCAGGTTTTTATTATGCGAAATAAAGGAAAGTCTATTAATTGTGTAGGTTTAATTTTAATTCTGACGCCCTGGACGGATTCGAACCGCCGTAAAAGGTTTTGCAAACCCCTACCTTTCCACTCGGCCACAGGGCTTTATTGAAAAGCACAGTTTATTCCTGTGCTTTTCGGGTAATTATTTTTTAGCCAGTAAATTCTCTATTACAAATGTTACATAATAGAAACCACCAATTGCCGGTCCGCCAATATATTGGGTATGGTAACTGTTCAAAATATTGGTACCACCCAGTTTTACATTCGTATTAATTTTGGTAAACCTGTAGTTAATCTGGGCATCAATGGTGTTATAGGCTTTTACAATTCCATTGGCCAGCGGGCTGTTCCAGTAAAATGCATCCTGCCAGTGCCAAACTATATTGAAACCAGTATTTTTAAGAATTTCCCTGTTGCCGAATGATACATTGGTAATCCACTTAGGTGTATTAAATGCCGGTGTGAATGCATCTGATGAATTGATCTGGTTAATGGCAGCATAGCTGATATTGGCGGTAATATTGTATTTTTTATACAGGTTATAGCTTAAACCGAGATCAATTCCCTGATTACTAACCAGGCTTTTGGAATTGGTCCACATTTTATATTTCCTCACTGAAGTACCCCCTGTATAAGCAAAATAGGCAGTACTGTCATTTGAACCACCAGATTCGCCAATAGTACCGCGGATAGGCTGTGTAGCATCCAGCTGGCCAATAAAATTATTATAAACATTAAAGTAATAGTCGACATCTATAAATAATTTATTTTCAGCCAATACCCCTTTATAACCCAATTCAAATGAGTTTAAATGTTCAGGTTGTATATAGTGATAAGTACTCTGAACCAGCATATTTTTTTCGTTATTTATCGCTGTATTTTTAGGAATACCGTTGCTGATATCGGCATTCACTGCATTTTTAAAAGAAGTAACGGAAGTATTCAGGTAAGAATTTTCAAAAACATTCAACGGTTGAGCTATAATGGGAAGTCCGCCTAACCTCCTAACTCCTCCATTATTTACATAAGCAAAACCTTCAAAGAGGGTGGGGAACCGGTAGCCATTCTGGTAAGAAGCCCTGAAATTATGGTGGTCTGATGGTGAGTATACAGCTGCAATTCGCGGATTAACTTTAGGATCAAAGTATTCCGTTTTGTCTACACGCACAGATGCTGTTATTTTTAAAGTATTCTGGAATAACTGCCTGGATGCTTCTGCAAATCCGCCGTAATTATAATAGTAGAAATTCTGATATTTTTTGGTTGGGTCTTCAAAAGCTGCGGGATTTACAAACTCATTACCATCCGGTGTTACAATATACCTTCTGTAATTTCCACCTACCAGTAGCTGAAACCCTTTGGTGTACTGGCTAAGGTCATATTGCCCTTCAATATGGTAAAAAGCAGTTTTTAATAATAACTGAGCACCTACGGTATCCCAGTTATTGGTATGTATAATTTTATTTTTTACACTGTCAAAAGCAGGAGTTCCCGGAAGGTAGCGGCCATTATCTGCAGATGCCCTTGCAGCGGCAAGAGAAGCAGCTACATTTCCACCGTTAGCACCATAAGCTGTATTGAAAGCAGTGGTATAATCATTCCACCATTGAGGAGATTTCTTAAAAGCCATATCTATATTTTCTGCCAATGGACGGAAATTATAGGAATTGGCACCTGTATTTTCCCTTGTATAATAGGCTTTTACAAAGAAATTTTTATCTTTTAATTCAAATGCATGCTGCTGTATAATTTCGCCATCCAGCCTGATTCTGTTCCCTCTCTGGTAGTTATTGGTAACATTTCCTATTCTGTATACATAAGATGCCTGCAGGGTTCTGGTAAAATTATAATACAGAGATGCATCCAGTTTTGTATTTTTTACAGTGTAATCAGTCAGGTCTTTTTCAAAATAGCCGGTCCTGCTTACATCATAGGCTTTTCCTTTTAGTGTAAGTGTTTTCAAATCACTGTTATATTCGTCTCCATATCTATTGATCAGATCAGCTGCCGGGTTTTTTGAAGCACCTACACCCAATGCAGTGTTGGTTTTATTTCCCTGGACATAATATTGGTCTGTAGTATCATTGGCTACCCAGTCTTTTCCTTCAGAATGGGCGACATTCACTTTAAACGCAAAGCGTTCACCAAAGGCTTTGGCATAACGCAATGCATATTCACCATAGAGAGAAGGGTCAAGATATTTTCCATCCACATGGTTCATTCCCTGTTTTACATAAACACTTAATCCCTGGTATTTAAAGGGGCTTTTAGTTTTTAAATTGGAAATACCCTGAATAGCATTTAATCCATATACGGCAGATGCTGCTCCCGGAATCAGTTCAATACTTTCTATATCCAGCTCAGTTGGCCCTACTGCATTAGCGATCGGAGCTCCAATACCCGGAGAGATATTGTCCACACCATCCACCATTTGTAAAAAACGGGAATTGGTTGTGCCTGCAAATCCCCTGGTATTCGGAACTTTATATCCGATACTTAAAGTGGTCATTTGTACCCCTTTTATATTTTCAAGAGCATCAAAAAAAGTTGGGGATGGAGATTCTTTGATGGATCGGATATCCAGTTTTTCAATGGTTACCGGTGATTTTAAAATACTTTCCGGTACCCTGGATGCAGTTACCACCACTTCATTTACATAAGCATTTTCAACATTCAGTGAAATACTCAGTGGAGAGGAAAGATTGATAATTAAAAATTCCTGTGTTTTATAACCTATATAGGAAACAGTTAACGTGATTGGCAATTTTTGAGTTGCTTTTATTTCAAAGCTGCCATCTGTATTGGCAATCACAGTTTTATGGCTTCCTTTAATTTTAATAACTGCGCCTGCTAAAGATTGCGCATTGGTTGAATCATGAATTCTTCCGGAGATAAGATAATTGTCCTGTGCTTTTGATTGTATTAATAGAAGCAGCACAAACAGGACCAGTAATGATGTTTTTTTCATCAGTCAATAATTTTTATAGCGTTAATAGTATTAGATTAGATTTTATTGTATTAAAGTCATTAGCAATGACAACAATACATAGTGGAAATAAAACTAAATAGTAAATGCTCTGACATTAATTTGAGATTATTAGACAATTTCATTTTGGTTGAATGAGTGATTGAGCTGCAAATATAGTAAAGCCTATTAAAATAGTGGACTTATTGATTTATTTTTTTTGTCTATTTTTTCTTTAATCGTAAAAAGATAATAGTAAATAAAATTTGTAGACTTTACTGCAAACTATACATTTGCATAGTTCACTTAAAATATAGGGTAATATTATTATTGCTATAACTTAATCAATTTTCAATTTCAACGCAATGCAAAGCTTTCGTACTGAACTGGAGAATCCATTAGTAGAAAAAGATATTATAGAACTGGAGAAAAAGATTATCGCATTTAAAGAAGGAAAGATACCAGAAGAGAAATTCCGTAGCCTTCGTCTGGCAAGGGGAGTATATGGACAAAGGCAGCCAGGCGTTCAAATGGTTCGTATCAAATTACCTTATGGTAAAATGACATTTGCCCAATGGAAACGTATTTCAGATGTATCTGATGAGTTTTCTACGGGTAATCTGCATTTAACAACCCGTCAGGATATACAAATACATTTCGTAAGTCTGGATCGAACTCCTGAATTGTGGAGTTTGCTGGAACAGGATAGTATCACTATTCGAGAAGCCTGTGGAAATACGGTAAGAAATGTTACCGGTTCTGATATTGCAGGAGTTGATATAGATGAGCCTTTTGATATCACACCCTATGCGCATGCTATCTTTGAATATTTTTTACGTAAACCTGTTGGTCAGGAAATGGGACGTAAATTTAAGATTGCTATTTCCAGTAGTGAGAAAGATACGGCATTGGTATTTATGCATGATCTTGGTGCTATACCCCGTGTTAGAGAGATAGATGGCAAACAGGTAAGAGGGTTTAAAATAGTAGTGGGTGGGGGATTGGGTGCCCAGCCTTTTTTAGCAGTAACCACCCATGAATTTCTGGAAGAAAATTTATTACTGCCTTATATTGAAACCGTATTGCGTGTTTTTGACAGGCATGGTGAAAGAAACAGCAGGCATAAAGCCCGTATTAAATTTCTGATCAATCAGATTGGTATTGAAGCGTTTAATGAATTAGTGGAAGCAGAGAAAAAAGCGATTACAGATCAATCTGTTACCATCGATACTACCCGTTTTGAAAATCCTGCTTTACCTGATTATGTATTACCAGTTACTGAGCATTCAATTAAAAACCAGCTTGCCTTTGAAATTTGGAAAAAAACAAATGTAAAAAAACAAAAGCAGGATGGATATTTTCTGGCTTATGTAAGGGTGCCAAACGGAAACATCAGTTCAGCTGCCAGCAGGAGACTTATTGAAAAGTTACAGCATGTTATTGCAGATGATATCCGTGTAACCATTACCCAAAATTTACAGTTCCGTTATATTAAGTCCGAACATCTGGAATATATTTACAGTGTACTGGAAGCTGAAGGGTTAACTGCACCGGGTATTGGAAGTGCTGCCGATATTGTATCCTGTCCCGGTACCGATACCTGTAATTTAGGGATATCCAGCAGTACTGGATTGAGCAAAGAGTTATCTCAGTTAATTGAAGAGGAATATCCTGAATTTTTATATAGAGAGGATGTGGCTATCCGTATCAGCGGATGTATGAATTCATGTGGACAGCATGGAATAGGTACTATTGGATTTCATGGTAGTTCCATGAAAGTAAAGGGTAATGTTATCCCCGCTGTTCAGGTACTCATTGGTGGTGGTAATCTTGGTGGGGGCGAAGGCCGTATTGCCAATAAAGTAATAAAGTTACCGAGTAAACGTGCACCGGAAGCAGTGCGTTATGTATTGAATGATTTTAAGTTAAATCTTCAGGACAATGAATCTTTCCTTGAATATACGTTCAGGAAAGGGGAAAAATACTTTTATGATTTATTGAAGCCATTGGGTAATACTGAAACTTTACGGGACGAAGATTATATAGATTGGGGCCATGCTGAACAATTTGCCACTGCAATAGGAGTTGGAGAGTGTGCCGGTGTTATCATTGATTTAGTATCCACTTTAATTTTAGAGGCTTCTGAAAAAATAAGTTTTGCTGAAGAAAATATTGATAAAAGAGCTTTTGCGGATGCCATTTACCAGATTTATTCCGCATTTGTCAGTACAGCTAAAGCCTTATTGTTAAATCATAATGTTCATTGCAATACGCAGGGAGGCATATTAAGGGATTTTGATACAAACTTTACACAAAAGGGCTTGTATACTGGCAACGAAAGTTTTGCAGAACTGGTATTACAAATAAACAAAAATGAGCCTTCAGCTGCTTTTGCAAATAGTTATCTGCAACAGGCAAAAGATTTTATTCAGTTTGCTACTGAGTTTAAGGAGCAGGCTGTAGAAAATTAAACTGATTCTTTTGTTACATAAACGTAAATAGGACTGGCTTTAAGAAAAAGGCCAGTCCTACTTTTTTAAAAATTATTTTCTTTAATCAAACAAATCAGAAGAAAGATACCGGTCGCCCCGGTCACAAATAATACATACAATAATTCCTTCTTTTAATTCTTTTGCTAATTCAACAGCTGCATGTACTGCACCTCCGCTGCTCATTCCACAGAAAATACCTTCTTCCTTTGCCAGGCGTTTTGTCATTTCCTGCGCATCGTCATCACTTAACTCAATGATTCTGTCGATTCTGCTTTTATCCAATATTTTAGGAACATAAGCTTCCGGCCACTTACGAATACCCGGAATACGTGAACCTTCTGTTGGCTGGCAGCCTACAATCTGAATACTTTTATTTTGTTCTTTCAGGAATTGGGATACACCCATAATCGTACCGGTTGTACCCATCGCAGAAACAAAATGCGTTACAGTGCCCTTTGTATCTCTCCAGATTTCAGGCCCGGTTGTCTGATAATGTATTCCCGGGTTATTAATATTACTAAACTGGTTCAGCATCAGGTATCCGCCTTTAGCTACCTGTTCATTTGCATAATCAATAGCACCTTCCATTGCCCGTTCACGGGGGGTTAATATAACTTTGGCCCCAAACGCTTTCATAGTCAATACTCTTTCCCTGGTAGCGTCTTCTGGCATTACCAGTTCTATTTCAACACCAAACAGGCTGGCTATTAAAGCTAATGCAATACCGGTATTGCCACTGGTGGCTTCAATTAATTTTATGCCTGGCTGTATAGCGCCACTGTCCAGCGCATGTTTTATCATTCCGTAAGCAGCCCTGTCTTTTACACTCCCTCCCGGATTGTTTCCTTCCAGTTTTGCATAGATGGTTACATTTTTATTGACCGGGATTCTTTTTAATTCTACAATTGGAGTATTACCCACTAAGTCTAATATGCCTGGCATGATTTATTGATTATAGCGTGAAAGAATAGCTTCTTTTTAGCAGTTTTTTCTGATACTTAATTAGAATTAAGCCACAAGGATATTTTCTTTTTTCACATCCAGTATATAACCGGAACCGGTTAAAGGTTTAAAATAATATTCACTGTTTTCGTTATTGCCGGTAAACCAGGAAAATTCCTGATGCAGGTTAACTACTTTGCCAATGATTACCAATGAAGGGGAAATATATGTTTTGTTTTTAAAGGTCTTGTTATAATCATAAAGGTCAGAGATGTATACTTTCTGAAAAGGGGTGGTAGCCTGTTCCACAACTGCCAGTAATTTATCCGCAGCAATATGATTATCCGTCAATTTTTTCACTACATCATCCAATGTTTCTGAGCTCATATAAAAAACCAGTGTATCATCTGTCTGTGCCAGTTCCTTCCAGTATTCTTCCGTAACTACAGTTGATTTGTAAAATGTAAGCAGGCGCACTGCTGTTGCATGGTCTCTTGCAGTTAATGGTATTCCTGTATAGGCTGCAGCCCCCAGCGCAGCCGTAACGCCTGGTATTATTTCAAATGGAATATTATGTGCTTTTAAAGCCTGTAATTCATCCAGGATATTTGAAAAAATAGATGTATCACCACCTTTTAGTCGCACAACTAATTTACCCTCTAATGCAAATTCAATCAAAAGCTCATTGATTGTTTTTTGAGGAGTTGAAATACCCCTTCTGCATTGTTTACCAACCGGAATAATTTCTGCTAAAGGATTCGCGTAACGGGTTAAAATTTCTTTACTTACTAACCTGTCGGTTAATATAATATCTGCCTGTTGTAAATAACGGACAGCTTTAATAGTAATTAAATCAGGATCGCCTGTTCCGGCACCTGCCAGGATTACTTTCCCGGGTTGTTGTTGTTGTGGTAACATGATTGAACTTGTTAAAGCAGCTTTGAACCATCTTTAGTCTGTACTCACAGTAAATCTATCTTGTATTTACAGAAAGCAGACAGTTCAAAGCTGAAGCTAACTTTAAAATAATCCTTCTATTGATAAATATCTTTCACCAGTATCGTAATTAAAAGTCAGTACCCTGGAACCTTTAGGCACTTCAGCCAGTTTTTTCGCCACTGCAGCTAAAGAAGCTCCAGTAGAAATACCTACTAAAATTCCTTCTTCCTTTGCAGCTCGCTGTGCATAGTCAAATGCCTCATCCTTGCTCACCTGAATGATGCCATCCAGAATAGCAGTATTTAAAATGGAAGGTACAAACCCTGCGCCAATACCCTGTAATGGATGCGGGCCTGGTGCACCACCACTTAAAACGGGCGATAATTCCGGTTCAACAGCAAATACTTTTAAGTTCGGAAATTTAGCTTTCAGTACTTCAGCCACACCTGTAATATGTCCGCCAGTACCTACACCAGTAATCAGGTAATCCAATCCTTCCGGAAAGTCATTCAGTATTTCCTGTGCAGTGGTTTTTCTATGTATTTCAGAATTTGCAGGATTGTCAAATTGTTGCGGAATCCAGGAATTTGGTGTTGATTCACCGAGTTCTTTTGCCTTTTCAATAGCACCTTTCATTCCTTTTTCACGGGGAGTGAGTACAAATTCAGCTCCGTATAATGCCATTAACCTTCTTCTTTCAATACTCATGCTTTCCGGCATTACCAGTATAATCTTATATCCTTTTACGGCAGCCACCAATGCCAGGCCAATACCTGTATTTCCACTGGTAGGTTCAATAATAACACTTTCTTTTTTCAGTAAACCTTTTTGTTCGGCATCTTCAATCATAGCCAGTGCAATACGGTCTTTGATACTGGATCCCGGATTTGTTTTTTCCAGTTTAATCCAGACATTCGATTCATCGCCGTATAAATTATTGATACGTACATGCGGCGTGTTTCCAATTGTTTGTAAAATGCTGTTTACTTTCATGATTTTTAGTTTATTTAAGATGAATGAATTCTGAATAAAATTTCCATTCAGCTGAATATTGATTGAATTCGATATTATTAAATCACAAAGTTCAATGCTTCAGGTAAAGGATTATTATCTTTTACCCTTACCTCACTTTTATGATATACAATTGAAAATGAAGGCACACTGTATGTTAACCATACATTTCCCCCTATCACACTGTCATGACCTATTGTTGTATCACCCCCCAGTATAGTTGCACCAGAATAAATGATCACATTGTCTTTAATAGTAGGGTGGCGTTTTGTTTTTGCCAGTTCCTTGGCAACATTTAAAGCACCCAATGTTACACCCTGATAAAGTTTTACATTATTGCCAATAATGGTAGTTTCCCCAATTACAATACCTGTGCCATGGTCAATAAAAAAAGACTCTCCAATCTTTGCTCCGGGATGAATATCTATCCCCGTTTTACTATGGGCATATTCTGTAAATAAACGAGGTAAGATTTTAATATTCTGCTGGTACAATTGATGTGATAAACGGTAGATAGCAGTTGCATAAAATCCGGGATAGGCTACTAAAACCTCTTCCAGTGATTTGGCAGCGGGATCAAAATTGAGCACTGCATAAGCATCTTTAATCAGCTTCTGATAAATATCAGGGATCGCTTCAAAAAAAGTATCTGCCACTTCATCCACTTTATTGCCATCATATAATACATCATATACCAGACTGGCAAATTGTCCTTTAAACAATTCAAAATCTTTTTCCAGGTCGCTTACCACTTTATGCTTTACACTTTTCGGAAAGAATAAAAAATCGAATAACCCATCAATAAATTTCTCAGCGGATTCCTTATCCGGAAAAGTGGAAAATGATTTAGTATTTTGAATAAAAAGTTTACTGATAAAGCTCTCTTTTGTCATAACCAACATTTTAAATCTTAAATAATTATTGAATCATGCAAGCGCCTACAGTAACCAGGCTTGTTTCATCTATTAAAATTGCACCGCCATTTTCCTGTAAGGTTTTGTAGGTATCATAAGCAAGCGGAGCAGCGGTTTTAATAGTTGCCCTTATTACATCATTCAAACCTATTTTTTCAAAATCATATTCTTTCTGCAGTGTATTAACGTCCAGTTTATATTCAATGTTTTTTACCACACTCCGGATCGTTTTACTGTTATGCTGTAAAATATACTTATTACCTGCTTTTAATGGTTTGCTGTCCATCCAGCAAAGTAGTACATCAAATTCCTGTTCTACCTGCAGTAAATCATCTTTCTTGGCAATTAAATCACCCCTGCTGATATCAATATCATCTTCCAGATGAATGACTACACTCTGGTGTGCAAATGCTTCTTCCACTTCACGGCCTCCAATTTCTATTTTAGATATTCTGGATTCAATACCGGCCGGCTGTACAATTACACTATCCCCTTTTTTATAAATACCACTTACAATTATCCCGGCATATCCCCTGTAATCATGCAGTTCTTCGGTTTGGGGCCTGATCACATACTGAACCGGAAATCTGGCATGCTGCAAGTCAGTATCAGTTTGTACTTCCACAGCTTCCAGAAAAGTTAATAAACTTTCTCCTTCAAACCAGGAAAGGTTTTCAGTCTTCTCTACAATATTATCTCCGGTAATAGCACTGATAGGAATATAACTTACATTTTCCAGCTTCAGGGAATTGGCAACCTGTGCATAATCAATCACAATATTGTTATAAATATCCTGTGAGTAATTCACCAGGTCCATTTTATTAATGGCCACCACAATATGTTTAATCCCCAGTAAACTGGCAATAATACTATGCCTTCTGGTTTGTTCAATCACTCCGTTTCTTGCATCTATTAAGATAATGGCCAGGTTGGCATTGGAGGCACCGGTAATCATATTTCTGGTATACTGAATATGCCCCGGTGCATCTGCAATAATAAATTTCCGTTTTGGGGTGGAGAAATATTTATAGGCAACATCAATAGTAATACCCTGTTCCCTTTCAGCCCTTAATCCATCTGTCAGTAATGCCAGGTCTATTTCACCATCTTCTTTATTCCTGCTTTGTTTTTCAATAGCTTCCAGCTGGTCGATCATGATACTTTTACTATCGTACAATAATCGCCCTATTAATGTGCTTTTCCCGTCATCCACACTTCCTGCTGTTATAAATCTAAGTATGTCCATAAATTAATTTTGTTAAAAGTATCCGTTCTTTTTTCTGTCTTCCATCGCCGCTTCACTTACCTTATCATCAATCCTGGTTTCACCGCGTTCACTGGTTTTTGTGGCAACTATTTCTTTAATAATATCTTCAATATTGGAAGCTTCTGATTCTACTGCCGCAGTACAGGTCATATCCCCAACTGTTCTGTACCTTACTCTTTTGGTAGATATTTTATCAGTAGGTTCCAGTTGAATAAACTCAGACAGTGCTACCAGTTGCCCTTCATGTTCCAGCACTTCTCTTTCATGAGAAAAGTAGATAGAAGGAAGATCAATTTTTTCTCTTCGGATATAATTCCATACATCTAATTCCGTCCAGTTACTGATCGGGAATACCCGTACATTTTCTCCTTTATTAATTTTTCCATTATAGATATTCCATAATTCCGGCCTTTGTAATTTGGGGTTCCATTGTCCAAATTCATCCCTCACAGAAAATATTCTTTCTTTGGCCCTTGCTTTTTCTTCATCACGCCTGGCCCCTCCAATACAGCAGTCAAATTCAAATTCTTCTATAGTATCCAAAAGGGTAAAGGTTTGTAAAGCATTGCGGCTCGCAAACTTGCCTTTGGGCTCCGTTAATTGTTTGGCTTTTATAGTATCAGCTACCTTTCTGACAATTAATTTTTCGCCTAACTGTTCCGCCATGGCATCTCTGAAATCCAGTGCTTCCTGAAAATTATGTCCGGTATCTATATGGACTAAAGGAAAAGGAAATTTACCCGGCCTGAAAGCCTTTAATGCAAGCTGTACCAGGGTAATTGAATCCTTTCCACCACTGAAAAGCAGGGCAGGGCGTTCAAACTGGCCTGCCACTTCCCGGAATATATGAATTGCTTCCGATTCTAATTGTTCTAAATAATCTAATTTATACTGACTCATTTCTTTTTTTGTTTTAATCAAAACGCCTTATTTATCTGCTGTGTAACCCACACTCTTTTTTACTGTTGTCTTCCCACCACCATCTTCCGGCCCTGAAATCTTCCCCGGCTTTAATGGCCCTGGTGCAGGGGGCACATCCAATGCTGATAAAACCTTTATCGTGCAAAATGTTGTATGGTATATTATGTTTACTGATATAATTTTTTACATCTTCAGTGCTCCAATGTAAAAGCGGATTGTATTTAATAATTTGGTTAGCCTCATCCCATTCTACTATTTCAAGACCTGTTCTGGCAAGGGAATGTTCAGATCTTACCCCTGTAATCCAAACATTTTTTCCGGCCAATGCTCTTTTTAAAGGTTCCACTTTTCTGATGAAACAGCATTCTTTTCTGTTATCAGCAGATTCATAAAATGAATTGGGTCCTTTTTCAGCAACCAGTTTTTCCAGGGCCTGCTGTTGCGGAAAATAGGCGGTGATATTTTTATGATACCTTTCATTGGTATTGTTCCATACGGAATAGGTTTCTGCAAATAACCGTCCTGTGTCTAAAGTGAAAATGTCAATAGTCAACTCCTGAGAAAGAATGGCATGCGTAATGGCCTGGTCCTCAAAACTAAAACTCGAAGAAAAAGTGACTCCTGTTGAAAATGCTTTGGTAATAAAACGAAGCCCTTCTTCTAGGTTCAGTTGGTTGAGTTGATTTTTTAATGCTGCTAAATTTTCTGTCTGTATATGTGTCATAAAAGATTTAAATCAATGAAAAAATGAGATAAACTGTTGTAAAAGTAATTAACAACAACAGAAACACATATACTTTATGGGAGCGGGAAAAGCCATGCTTATACTTGTCTATGATTTTAGTGCACAAATATAGTCTATAAATATTATAGGCAAAATTTATTTAGAAAATTAACAGGTTTTTTACTGTATTGTGACTTATTGGCCGACTATTAATTGCTTATTCTATATTAAATTCAGCGAAACCAGCATTTAGTTGAATATTTTCTTTTTTCGTAAATGCATTGCAGGATTGTACAAATGAATAATCAGCAATAATTTTTTTAATACTGATGATGTCATTTGCAAACAGCCTGTCTTCCTGAGCAAAACCAACATGCCCCCGCAGGAATGCATGGGCGTATTCCAGTACGGGACTACTTTTTAATGGTCTCCTGAATTCAATGGCCTGAGCAGCAGATAAGAGTTCAATGGAAAGAATATATTCCAGGTTATCCAGAATCTGGTGGAGTTTACGGCCACTGATGCTGCCCATACTTACATGGTCTTCCTGCCCTAATGAAGTTGGGATACTGTCTGCGGAAGCAGGGAAACACATGGTTTTGTTTTCTGTTACCAATGCTGCAGTGGTGTATTGCGGAATCATAAACCCACTGTTCAATCCCACATCATTCATCAGTAACAAGGGCAATCCCCATTTTCCTTCCAATAATAAATAGCATCTCCTGTCAGATATATTACCCAATTCTGCAGCTGCAAAACAGGCATAATCCAGTGGTAAAGCCAATAATTGCCCATGAAAATTACCCCCGCTGATGGTTTCTTCTTCATTTAAAATAACCGGATTATCTGTAACACTA
>Ga0364873_10282_pt1 | contig 29542 bp, 23 predicted proteins | sample ExccelAu500001D3_2_FD_206928 | JGI IMG/M metagenome (GOLD analysis project Ga0364873, IMG submission 206928) | Enriched cells from Trout Bog Lake Hypolimnion, Wisconsin, USA - BchlTB.Aug07.5000.01.D3 | ecosystem: Environmental > Aquatic > Freshwater > Lake > Hypolimnion/Profundal zone | place... | reverse complement strand
AGTGTTTGACACTAAAAATAAAGGACCCATTGGGTTGTTCTGGAACGACGGTCGGACTTCACCGAACTCGAAACCTGCGATAGCAGGCGTCGTAGTGAAGAGCATTTTCGACCGGAGTATTTGGCGGAATATGGTTGCCGACGGCAAGGATGAATCCCGGGCACGCTTTGCCGATGTCCATGCATCGCTTGACCTCCGTCTCAATCTCCTGTTTCGTGCCTGAAAGAAGAATTCGAGTGTCGGCGTTGCCGACGATAACGTGGGTCTTTCCATACTTCTCGGCGATCATCGCCATGTCGGTTGAAGGCTCCATGACAAAGCCATCGACTCCGCAAGCGGCGATATCGTCGACGAAGGCGGTGTAGTTACCGTCGGCAGTGAACAGAATCCGCTTGCCGGCTTCACGGAGGGGTTCAAGGGCACGTTTGTAGTTCGGGAACACGAACCGACGGTACCAATCGGGATGGAAGATTGCGCCCGACGTCCAGACTAGGTCGTCGTGAACCATAACGACGGGCACATCCGAATTCGCGAGGGACTCGAAGTAAGGATAGAGCCAAGCGCAGTACTCGTTTGTGAGTTCGCCCATTCTGGACGAATCCTCGCCGATCGCTTCCAACAGCAGATCCCATCCGAAAAGGTCGATGAGACCGGAAACGCAAGTGACATAAATGCCGGTCATGTTTACGGCATTAGGGAAGTTGACCGTATTGGATTGGTAGTGCTTCTCGAACCGATCCTTTGCCTTTGCAGTGTCGACTTTTGGCGTGCACTCCAATGGACGAAACGCGAGAACGTCATCGGAATTTCTAAACGGTGATCTGACTTTGTCGTCCCAGTCCTCTCCTCCACTCATGTACACCGCGTGCCCCATGGACGTTCGGTAAGATCCAAAGTCGTCGGCGCCGATCAGCGTGGACCAAATGAACGCGTAGTCCCATGCCTCCATAAACTGCCTGCTGGCATTCGCGCGAGTTGCTTGGTTCGCGTCCTGTAGTCCCGAAGTTCCGGTGACCGCCTCTATCAAAGGCCAGTGAAACTCGGCCGAGTATTCGGTGCGTGGCACCATTGCCGGCATTTCGAGGTGGAGGGCAGCCCATCCGTCCTGGTAGCTCACGGTTGATTTCCCAATCGAATTCGACAGGCAGCCTCGTGGATCTTTCGCGCGGCAGCGACCATCTCCGGGTAGGGAGTGTCCGTCACCGTTACGAAGCCGATGTTGTAGTTCTCGCCGTCGAAGCTGCGTCCGGTCAGCGGTTCGTCAATGTACTGGAACCAATGGCAACCCACAAAGGACGGCGATTTCAGAACCGATCGGACGTAGTCTTGGTACATTGCGGCTCGAGCGGCCTGATTTGGCGTCGATACCAGACCCGGATGGAACATCCCCCTATCGAGAGCTCCAAAGTGGAATTCGCCGACGATACAAGGCTTGTTAAGCCGTTTGACGGCGTCCCAATTCGAGTCCAGCTTGGGTGAATAGATATTGAAACTGACGACGTCGCAGAACTCGGCGGCCGCGTCTTCGGCTTCGGTCGTACGCCAGGCAAATCGGCATCCTAGATACAAATGGTTTGGGTCGAGTTTTCGGATCGTATCGCGGATGACCCTAAAGTAGCGGCGGGCGAACTCTTTCACGAAGATACTTGCGTCCTTTCTTGACGCATCGTTCAGCGGTGACGGAAGACGCAGTTCATCCCATGAGGCGGCTTTGGTCCCCCAAACCAAGTTGAGCGAACTGATCATCGAGTACCTGGTCTGAAGCTCGTCGATAAAAGCTTGCCTTGCCGGCGACGTCGGCGGTTCGGATAGGGCTCCGATCGCAAGGCCGTAGGGGCCATCCGGACCATCTCCCGCCCAACTGAGTTCGTTGTCTATGAAGTAGCCGAGGCACCATCGATCCGATTTCACCTTATCGGCGATCGGTTTGATGGTTCGCGTAGCATCGGCAGCGAACGCTGGATCGAACGGATCGGGCATTCGGCCCCAAAAGTCACTTCCACTACTGACCGTCGCGTGACTGCCCCAAGTTCCAGACGATGCGACATATGGGACTTTCCCGTTGCCGTAGAGGGTCGCATCGGACCAGTTTGCGATTGTGTTAAACCCCCACGACGGCAGTCTTTTGAGAACTATTTCCCGCCACGGCTCCAAGAATCCGGGGCCGTATCGGCGATACAGATTGGCTTGGTAGAAAGCGTATGCCTTGCCCTCTTTGACCGGACCGCGAAGCACCCCTGTTTCCGTACTTTGGAATCGTGCTAATGGATCGTTTGCTTCGGGCATCCACGAAAAAAGCTTCTCCCTACCTGCGATCATTGTCTTGTCGTAAGGCTGGATGGTGTCGATGCCAATCGAAAAAAAGAGATGTCCGGCGGGATCGACAAGCCACCATTTGCCTTGGACCTTCTCAGTTCGAAAAAACCCAGTAGGGTGAAGAGCAGGACCAGCGAGCCAGCCACCGTAGGCATCGCGACCAGGCAGAGAAGGAGTTCGGTCTAAGTCCATCTTCTCGGATTTGGTCCGAGCGGCAAATTCAAAGTCATGCGTCAGCTTCCCCGGCCACGTTGCGTGCGCAAATTGGCCGTAGCGGTCTACGATCCCGGTCAAGGAATCAGCATTGGGACGGGCGAAAGTTCGGACGTTATCGAAGTAGAGCACCGTCCCTTCTTCCGGCTTGTGAACGAAGAATTGGTAGGCAACGACGTTCCCATTTGAGAAGTTCTCGTCTCCGCTTGATGTGACCTGACGACCGTCCGACATCGGTGGAAGGGCCCGCATACCAAACTTCATTGGATCCAAGCCGAGTGAAATCGCGACGGACTGAGTGCTATGAGGTGCAAGCGTCGTCGTGGAACTCCTTGAGTGGTTCCATCCGTTAGCCGAAGGATCGTCGTCAACCCGAATTCCAAGTTCGATCGCCTTGTCGTTTGGATTGAAAACATCGACTTCCAACCCTCCAAAAGTTCGCCAATCGAGGGGATGGGGCGGTGTCCACATAATGTGTGGCCACTCTACACTGTGAAATACTGCTCGAAGGGAGTAAAGACCGTCGGTCGCATGACCGTGAAACCGTTCGATGGTAGTCCCGAGGTGATCGACTGCATTGAGATCGGCCTCCGTCTCAAAGGAAGTCAAGGCCTGTGGCGAACCCACAAGCGCGCAAAGCATCGCGCAGAACAGCATGACCGGCTCACTCCTCGAGGTGGCTCAATGCGTACGTCGTGTTGAGGACCCGATTCTCACTCTACCGCCTGTTGGGTGGGTTCGTCATCGAGCAATTCGCGGAAAACACCAAGCCACGGTTCGTAGTTTCGCCATCGTTCGACCGACGTCGTGTAAACAGGCTGGCGAACTTGCCATTTGCTAAAGGTGATGACGCGGCGATCACCTTCTTGAGGGCTCAGGCAAGCATCCTCCCAATCCAGATCGCAGTAATCGATGACCTGGCGACTGACCGCTTCCTGGTTCTGGACGAGCAGTTCATAGTCGACGTCGAGAAACCGATTGGGGCCCAGAACTTGACGCCAATGTTGGATCGCCTCACGGTAGAGGCGAAGCGACTCGACGATTCCAAGCCGAGTGCGTCCATGCTCTTGCATGTTTACGAATGGACGCATATAGATCGAGAGGCAGATGTCGATCGGATGTCGCCGGGCATGAATGAAATGGGCTTTCGGATAGATGAGATTCAGAAGTCCCAGATAGACGTAATTACTCGGAAACTTGTCGGTCACATGCGCTTTTCCGGGCGCGATCGACGCCAGAAGCTCGAGATATCGATCCCCTGCCTTTTTCAGTTCTTCGGTATTGAGCAGCCCATCGGCCAGGTTAACGGTTCTTCGACTGGAGTCACGCCAAAAGAACTGCTCTCCGGCGGCGCCGACTTTCGAGTGTCTCGATAGAATCTGCTCAAGCAGGGTCGTTCCGGATCTTGGCATTCCGAAGATAAAGATAGGACGGTCAGAGTCAATTCCGATGCCTTTGAACCGATCCATGAACTCTTCGGTGAAGATCTGGATGAACCGATGCACTCGGCTTGCATGACGGTCAAGCTTGACCGGCTTCTCGACCGATGGGCCAATGACGCCCTCACCGTTTGCCATGTCGAAGTGATATATCGCCTTTTCGTAATCCTTTAGGTCGTCGTACGCCTTGCCGAGAGCGAAGTTGATGTACTGGCGTTCGATAGTCAAGAGGCCGGTGTGGTGGTTCAGTTCGTCGATCTTCTGGAGAATCGGGCGATCTGCATCGATGATCTTGCGGTTGGTCGTCAGCAGATAATAGGCAAACCCCTGTTCGGGAAGTAGTTCGATCGAGCGCTTTATGCTTTCTTCGGCCTCTTGAAACTTGCCCTGTTCCTGAAGCCGACTTCCGAGCAATGCAAAGGGGAAGCCATGACTTGGGTCGCGTGCAATCGCCTTCTGAATATGTCTTTCGCCGTTGACTCCATGGACGGCTGTGAAGGTGGAATCGGAAAGCAACCTTCGTGCGGTGGTGGATTTGGGATTCAGCGCGAGGGATTTTTCTGCGCAATCGAGCGCTTCGTCCCCCATATCCTTGGCCAGATAGGATCGACCGAGATGAATATACGTCTCTGCGACATTCGGCGAGAGCTTTATCGCTCGACTAAATGCCTCGATCGCTTCGTCAAAGGAATCCTCGCGATGATATGCGACTCCGAGGTTATGGTAGGCGCCAGACATCGCTGGATTTAGTTGGATCGCTCGCTCGAAGCAGTTAATGGCCAGGGAAGTGTCCCCGTTGCCCAATGCCGCAAGGCCGAGGACGACATGTGCCTCTGCCTCGTTTGGCCGGAGGCGTACGGCGATACGCCCATATTCGACTGCCTCACCTCCTCCGTCCTGACCGATGAGCAGAGTGGTTAGCCACCGAACTGCATCATAGGATGCGGGATCGACGTCAAAAGCCCGCTTGAGGAAAGACAAGGCATCCTGCAGCCGACCCTGTCGAGCAGCAAGGGAGCCAAGAATCAACAGTGCATCGACGCATTTCGGCTGCTCAAAAAGTATCTGATTGCATAGCTGAACCGACCTTGCCATCTGTCCCGCAGCTTCAGCCGCACGTGCGGCTCTTACTAAGTTTGCGGTGTTCACGTCATCCCTTAAAAAACAGCTCTTGTTTGGGTTGCAGCAGTGAGATAATGTCGATCTGGGACTATCCGCCCAGAGCATTCCACAATTCTTCCTGATAATTGGTAAACGTCTTCAGACTGACTTACAATAGGGGTTCGATTAGTGGTCCCAGGAGGGCCTTATGACCTATAGCCGATCTACTCTAATTCTCGCACTATCGATTGTAATGGCAGGGCAAGTGGCGTCCGCCAGCGATAGTCAAAAGAGGCTCGGCCGCAAGCCGTTCAAGTCGAACATTCCATCGCTCCCAATGAACGAGATTGTGGCCGGCCGTATTATGGTCAAGGTCAACGGGGCCGATAAACATCCAGGCCGTCCGCCGGAATTGACTCCTGCACAAGTTAAGCGTCTGTCCAACAAATTGCAGGGCAGGATGATCGGCGGACTCAACCACGGCGGTTGGACGACATGGGAGATCCCGATCGAACAGAATCCACACGTCGCATTGAGGGCTCTTCGAGGCGACCCGGATGTGATTTGGGCTGAGCCACTCAACAAGGTTTACCCGGTCACGCTTCCGGTACCAATCGATCCGGATTGGGGCTTCGTCGAAACCGGACCAACATGGATTTTCAACTTCGGAAGCGGAAGCGGAGGCACTGGGAGCGGAAGTGGCGGGACCGGTGGTGGCGGCGGTGTATCCAGTTTTCGCAGATTGTGGAATCTTTGGGACATCAGCGCAGTCACTGACGACTCCGGTGGTGTCGTTAGCGGCGGATGGGCAGTCTATCCGGGCAAGTGGTACACCGCGGCAAACAAGCCGACAGATTGTCCGATCATCGCTTTTGTCGATACCGGTTTGGACATGGATCACCCCGACTTCATCAATGCAGGCGGCTCCGGAACCGATGTAACCGTCGGTGGTCAGATTATGAAGTCGGAGAGTGCCATATTTGCCGGTGGAAGCGTTCAGACAAATGTCGTACCAACCGACCTCGTCGGCCATGGAACTCACGTCACTGGCATCGCGATCGCCGCCGGGAATAACAGTGGTTTTTCCGGAGACGGGATGATTGGCGTTGGCTACAACTCGCGAGGGATGATTCTTCGAGTGTTCGATGCCCAAGGCAGTTCGACGGATCAGGATGCTGCGAATGCGATCGAATATGCAGCAGACCATGGCGCTGCCATCATAAACTGCTCAATCGGTACAAAAAGCGTCTCCTTGGTATTTCAAGATGCGGTTACTTACGCATTCCAAAAGGGAAGTCTTGTTGTCGCCGCGGCAAATGAGAACGGCGCCGGCGGAGGGGACATTGGGTCGATCTATCCAGCCGCGTGCAGCGGTGCTTTAGCGGTCACTGCCAATGCTCCCGGACAAGTCTCTGCGAGCGACTATTACGCTGGATACGGCAACTATGTAGGCATTGCCGCGCCTGGTGGCGACGTCGTTCAATACAGCACGACCAACTACGTGATCCAGTACGTCTACTCGACCGCCTGTCGATATAGCTGCTATTTGAGCGAAAACGGCGTCCAGGGAGCTCCGCCCTATACGTTGAACTACACCTACTTGGTGGGAACATCGATGGCGTGTCCGCATGTCGCGGGCGCAGCCGGCCTTTACTACGGTCAAAACAAACTTCATCAAAGCGACGGGTTTGCCAACCTCAGTGCTTTTCAGGCGCTCGAACAAAGCGCAGACGGAACCGGTGGCGCGCTTCTCGGCGGTTGGGAACCTACCCAAGGTTTTGGTTCGCTCGATATCAACCAGTTGGTCCAGCTTTCGACCTTTGGAAACCCACGGTCCGCGACGGTCGGCGACGTTACGGGGATCGTCTACTTAGGTGGCCAGCCCCAGTCGAATACGAGGGTTACGGCAACTCAGACGACTGCGCCATACAAGGTTTATCAAACGACTACGTTTTCCGACGGGACCTATCGGTTCGATCCGTTCCCAGCCGGGGTGTACGACGTTACGGCTTCGCCCCAAGGGAATTTCAAGACGAAGCGCGTTCAGGTTACAAACGGATGCGACATGCCCGGTGTCGATTTCTTTGTCGGAAATCCAATTGCAGACCCAACGCCTCCAGTGATCGCTCGGTTCAACTTCCTTTCTGCGTCGACTTCAGCGATGGACTTCGATCAGTGGGCTTACGATCCCGAAACGGAGATCGACTCTGCCGTCGTCAAGATCGGCACGGCTCCAGGCGCGTCAAACGTGATGGCGCCGCAGGTCATTTTGCCAGGCACCACAAGGGTCCATCTTGCCGGACTTCATCTTCCGCCGCATTACTACGTCACTTTCGCCTATACCAACGGTGTAGGCGAGGTGAGCAAAGGTGTTCGAGCAGTTGAGGCGAGCAGCGAGGACGCATTTGTGTCGGATGCAACACCGACGACCGATTCCGTCTTGACGCATTTCGACGTGACGGCGGGGAACACCGGGTCGAACGAGGTCTCGTTCCTGACACTCGACATCTCAGGATTGGGCGCCAACATCGCAGACGCAGAGTTGACGCTAACCGGATCGGCCAAAGGGGCATCGGTACCGGTCGGAGTGTTTGCCACCAACAACGCGAGTTGGACGGAGGCCAAGCTGAACTGGAACAACGCACCAACGATTACTGGATTGGCAGTTGACGAGAAAACCGTCAGTACAAAGGGCGCCTATACTTGGAATATCACATCGATCGTTCAGGCTGCGAAGAAGGCTGGCCTTAAATCTGTTACGGTTGGGATCAAGTGCGACACACCGTCGAAGACAGGCGCGTCGTTTGAGAGTCGACGAGCAGCGACGGGAACTCCCACGATCGTATCGGTTTCCCACGACTGACGTCGGTTAATGCGCTGAAACGTCAAGGTCGCCGAAGCTGCTGATCGGAGGATCCGGCGGATCGAAGTCACTACGAAGCTGGCGAAGTCACCGCTTTGTTTGCGTATTCGGTTAACAAACGATAGTAGATGCGGAAGTCGTCCATCGAAACCCCTGGTGGCGTCTGATGATCGACCGAAGGAATAAACCTCGATGTCCTCATCAGTGGAAGTAAACGTTCGAACTCGGCCCGCATGCGATCTTCGCCGAGGTGCATGACCGTCTTGTCGAAGCCGCCGATCATGATCCACTTAGGATGATTCTCTCGGATTCGGTTCACATCGACTCCTGCCATTCGTTCAAGCGGCAGAATCCCCTCTACGCCGACCTCCTCGAACCATGGGATCAGAGGTTCGACGTCGCCGTCGCTGTCGATAAGGACTTTCACGTCATGCTCAAGTAGCCAGGGAATTACTTTCCGGTAATAGGGCGCCATGAATTCGTCGAACTGAACCTTCGAGATCATTGGGCCGTGGTTGTAAGACATATCCTCGGCAAACGTCATGAAGTCCGGCACAAACACGTCCTTCATCGCATTCAAGCACCTGAGCATGTAGTTTGCCTGGTCTTCGTTGATTCGGTGCATCAACTCGGGTTCGTCGTAGAACGCGTAAAGATGACGCTCAATGCCAAAGAGCACCCTCGGCCACCAGAAGAACCCATTTAGCGAAATCCATATAACCGCGTCGCCCGCTTCCTGTTCCTTTCGACGGTTCGACCACTCCTCAGGATTGAATCGGGGCGGCCAAGGATAGAGGTGATCTCTTATCGCATCGTAGTCGGCGGCGGACTCGATCCAGTGGCCTTCCGGCTTGCTCGGAACCGCGTAGTCTGCTTGTGGAAACCAAAGCTGATAATCGATATCCAAGCCCAAATAGCGCTTGATTCCGATGTAGTCGAGGTCGGCTGGCAGACCTTCGCCCCTCCACCTCTCCAAGGTTAAGTGCCACCAAGTCGCCCATTCGATTATTGGGAATCGGTCGTCGGGAAGGTTGCCGTTGAGGATCGCTAGGAATCTGTCTCTAGGTGTCATGCTATGCCTTCCGAACGATTGCCTCTAACGGGCATCCGGAAGCTTCTTACTCACCAGAGTATCCGAGCGAGTACACGGTTGGCGCCCAAGTTCCACAGTTTGTGCCGGCGGAAGCGCTAACCAGGCATTTCAAGCCGGAAATCACGACGCTGTAACCTGTCGTCGTGCCAGTGCAAGGGTTCATCGGTATCGACCCGCCCATATCGACTGCGTAGTCCGATAGGACCGTGTCGTACACACCAGCGGTAATCGCCTTGCCTTGAGCTGAAGTTGCTAGGGCCCGGGCATTTGCATTCGCAATCCCCTGCCTCGCGGTATAGACCGAGTTGATATAGGAAGGCAGAGCCACAGCCATGATCGTCTCGATGATCAGAACCACGACCAAAACTTCAATAATGGTGAATCCTTGGCGACGACGATGCGATTGGATTCTAGTCATCTGCTTGCAACTTCCAACAATTAGGACGTGTTCCCCCTAATCATCGGCTCAATAATCATAGAATATAACCCACTATCCTCTGAAGGAAATAAAGATTGATGGGCAGTTACGATTTGGGCCATTGTCGTTTACTCGCCTGAATAACCCAAGGTAAACGCGGTTGGCGTCCAAGACCCACAGTTCGTGCCCGCGGAAGCGGTAACGATACACTGCGTACCAGAATCCACGATCGTGTAACCGGTGGTCGTTCCAGTGCACGGATTGAGTGGAATTGAACCGCCCATGTCGACAGCGTAGTCGGAAAGAACCGTGTCGTAGGACCCTGAGACGATCGCTTTGGCTTGAACCGCTGTCGCGAGTGCCTTCGCATTAGCGTTTGCCGCACCTTCTCGCGACCCGTAGACCGAACTGATATAGGACGGAAGTGCGACTGCAGTCAGGACTCCGAGGATCAGAACCACGACGAGCAGTTCGATAAGAGTGAAAGCCTTGCTTCGAAGCGGATGCTTGTCGATCTTCATGGTCTGGTGCTCCAATGGGAAGGCGAGCCCTGATTTCTTGAGGAATTAACTGAACAGTATTACACCCACTAGAAGAGTCGCCATGTCCCGAAAAGCCGGGTCACCAAGATCGGGTAACGGATTTGCGTGACACCGTATTTTCGCCTTGGAGCTGCCAATCAATCACCCCAAACGAAAGAGGCCAGCCGCTTCGGTTTCTGAGACTTGATCGACCAAAACGACGCCATGATTCCATCCGAAATGCCGCCAGCAACAACGATTTGCATCGTGCCGTCTCCGCAAAAGTCAGCTATCGCTGCGACCCGCGGATAGCCCATCTCTTGTGATTCCAAAATATCCGTCTTCACTCCGTTAGCCGTTGGTTGTCGCAAAAGAACGATGCTCATCGAGTTGAATTTGCCTCTGCCCTGGGCGGCCACCAAAACTTCCTCATTGCCATCGCCGCGAAGGTCCACTCGGTAAACCTGCATCGCCTCGATATGGTCAATCGCCAGCCCCTTTGCTTTGTACGCCGCAATTGCCGCTGAATGGTAGACGCCTCGTGGATCGCCAGTCTCGGTGACTTTTCGCGGATAACGCGGAAGCACACCCCAGCAAAAAACCTGTTCGGCAGGTAGCCCCTGATCGGGGTCAGCGATCCAACCCCAGTCCTTGTCTTTCGATACGGCAACCGTCCCCCGACCATCGATCGGCTTTCCGATTCCAGCTACGACAACGGGAAACGATTTTTTGGAGAACCTACTGCCTGCCGTTGGGTCGTGCCATCCGGTACCAGTCTTTACTGCGAGAACGTTCTGATGGAAAGCCAAGAACGCCTGGACACCACTCTTATCAATGCCGGAAAACCCCAAATGCAGGAATAGCGCCGCGAAGATGACCATTGCCTGTCAGACGTCCGGCATGCCCGATTGTTTTCTAGCATCTAGGCGAGCTACGTCAGCGGCAGAACCAGACTTGGGGCGGGCACCTCGTGGTCGGTGGAAATTGGGACAACGGCGGTTCCGATAGCAAAGTACTCGATCACGTGGCTACCCCATCCGTGGCTACTCTCTTCAACTCGCGCGCCAACGATTCCAACTGCGTTCTCAGACTCGGCTTCAGCTTGGACGCGAGAGAGGGCCAATTCGCGAGCGTCGTAGAGCGCTTGAGTGAAGTTCTCCATCTCGGTGTTTCGACCAACGCGCTTGAGTGCGGCGCCGAGTCCTTGGTGGGCGACGTGGTAGACGCATGTTCCCATGACGAGCGCCACAGGACGGTAGCCGGTTTGAAGCAGCGTCCAGAAGTCTTGGCCGGATAGATCCGAGGTGAACGGGCGGTTATGAATCGTTCGATAGTTGCCGCCGGCTCGATGCTTGATCGCGGTGCCGATCGCCATGAACTCCGCCATGTTCTCGCCCCACTGCTGCAAGGTTACGATCAGCCGAACGCCCACAATACCGTCTGCGCCGAGAACGTCTGCCTCTTCCTCCATTCGCGTCATCGCCAATTCGCGCGCTTGATACATCGCCTGAGTCAAAACGTCCAATTCCTGGTTTTGGAAGACGTTGGCGATCTGCAGGCCGACGTGGTAGATCGAGCTTCCCATAACGAGGCCAACCGGATCGAATCCTGCTTCTCTGACGAGAAGGAACTCATTGACGGAAAGGTCACTGGTAAACAGCTTCGGGGTTGCGCCTTCGCCGCGCATCTCCTTCAAACGTCGTACTGCTGCTTCGGGAAGACCTTGTTCTTGTCCTGGCTGATATGGGCTGCTACTCATGGTTTTTTAACCTCGTATCGAAACTATGGGTGAAACGGAAATCGGATCGGGATAAGGGCCAGGATCACGGCCGATGGCTGTGCCCCAAGCGGTGCAATGCATGATGAAGCCGCCGCTGTTCTGGTTCTGCGACTGAACTTCCATGACCTCGATGTGTGTTTCAAAATTCACACCGACAACCCCTGATGCGCTCAACAAGTGCGACTCTGCCTCCAGGCGGGACATCGCGATTTCGCGGGCCGTATATAGGCCTCTGGTCAACGAAGTCAACTCGGCGTTGCTCCAACTCATCATTGCGCTTTGACTGCGCCAGTCGGGATATTGGTACCAGGCACATGTTCCAAAGACGAAGCCGAGCGGCGCAAATCCCCCGCGACGCAGAGTCCAGTGGTCCTGGCCGGAAAGATTGCTGACGAACGGCTCGACGTCGTGCGCCAGCGGCGGGGCTCCCGTTCTTCGAACGGCGGTTCCAACCGCCATAAACTCGATTGTCGAGGTACCTGCATTGCTCTCTTGCCGGGTGAATCGTACACCGACCACGCCATCCGCTCCAAGCAGCTTTGCTTCCTGACGAAGGCGCGAGAACGCCAGACGGCGGGCTTCAATTTGAGACTGACTCAGCACGTCCATCTCGCCCGACGCATAAACCCAAGCCGATTGCGGCAAGTACTGCCAGCCGACTTGATATACACAGCTACCCATGACCTGACCGATCGGTTCGAACCCGCACTGGTGGGTGAGCAATAGTTCGTTCGGGCTGAGGTCGGATGTGAAGAAAGGCTTGCCTTCGCGTCCGCGCTGTGCCTGATCGGTAAGGCGGTCCACCGCGTTGAGGGGCAGTCCTCCGCCAATAATGTTTTGGCGACTAGCCTCGTCACGTGCAAGTTTTGCGGGGTCGACGGCTTTACCGGTGCCAAAGAGATTCATGACGGCAATCCTAAAGACTCAAGAAGCGCCTTGTGGGTTTCAGCGCTACCTTGGGCGCGTTCGTCGAGTGCCTGGGCAAGTTCGGCAAGGCACGCTTGCATCGGTACCGTCTCCGTCTTGAGAGCGATTCCACGCACGATCTTTTTCTTAGTCGCGACAAGCGACCCATTCCCGGGGTCCTCGATCGTATAGATGAAACCTTCAACCTCGACCTCAAGCGACACGACGTGCTTGGCGCCGAATAGCCCCTTTGTCTTCCGCTGCGTCTTGCCGGGGAAGACCTTCTCGAAGGAATCGGCGAGCAGCTGAAGAAGCGCACGTTGATCGGCCTCGTACTCCTTGGCCAGAGCGCCTGCAACTCCCATCTTTACCCAAGACTGCTCTTCAAACGGGTCGGACATTTCTTTAAGTCTAACAGAGTGGTTCGGATTTGAAATTGGTCAGTGTCGAATCCAGTATGTCGATCTTAGCCGTGGCCTGGAAGGACATCGCCGATAATGAGGACCGCGCCCGCGTACCAGGCGGTGTCATCGTAGACCTTCGGGTTTAGGGTGGTGATTCCAGTGTTCTCTCGGCGCTGATGGAGGATCTTGAGCTTGTCGGGTTGGTCGCGCTGTAGTCGAATCGTTGCGGTGTGGATAGTATCGGGAACGCTGTCGGCAACAGGGAGGGTCGCCAAGCGGTGATAGGTGCAGTAAGCATCGAAGCGGGGCACAATGTAGGCAGGCAGTTGATCCACTTGGATGCTGACTTGACCGCAGTCGGGCCCGAGTAGATCGTACACAAGGACCGAGGTGCCTTTGAACCTGAGACTGATCGTTTCACCTGGCCGGTTTGCCTTCCACAGGTCGGGCAGGTAGCGCTTGTATTGGTTCGCCTTTTGATCGACGGCTGGGTCTAGCTTTCGCCATCCCTTACTGAGCATCAAGGCGCTAAGCGGCACGAGCTTTGCATGCTCCCAATTATCGGCGACCAATGCTTTTGGGATCTCGTGCGGACCCGGAGCGACGCCTGCCTGCTCGATCTTGGCGAAGGATCTCTGGATTGCGGCTAGGTACAGCTCGTGACCGGTGCTCTCGTAAGGATGAACTCCGTCCGGTGAGAACACCGTTTTCCCTGCGAGCGCGGCGACTTCCGCATCTGTTTTCGGAAGTTGCCCGGTGAACACGAGTTTGCCTGCTTGGTGAAGGTGGGCTACCTCGAGGCCAAGGTGGATTGAAGGAATTCCGTAGTGGTCGGCAACCTGTTCCATGACGCTGGCGGCATGGGGGAATTTACCGCTGTCAAGGTCGCCAAGCATCCCCTCCGTCAGGGTGTAGACGAAGCAGATGTCGGTGGTCGGATTGGCCTTCCAGGTTTGACGGACGATCCCCTCCATCGCCTTCAGGATTCGATCGGTCGCAGCTCCACCGTCGTTGACGGCGAACTCGACGAACAGCAGGTCCGGTTTGTGGCTGAGGACATCTTGCGCAAGGCGAAAGACGCCTAGATCGGAGCCGGTTCCGCCGATGGCGGCATTGATTTCTACGGATGTCGAATTTGGATGCTGCCGGTTGAACCAAGCGAGTGTTTTTGGCCGCCAACCATTCTGAGCGGTGATGCTTCCGCCGAGGTAGCCGACGCGCACTTCCTTTCCCGCCCACCATTTGGCAAAGACGTTCGGAAGCCCGCGTCGTTCTCGGCATTCGACGGCATCTCGAAGTGGAGTCGTGTCCTGGGCTTTGGCGACCTGAATCGCACCAAGAGCCAAAGCCGCGGTCGCAAGCACCCATGCCGAAAACCTCATTTGTCCATCATATTCGGTGTACGGCCAAAGATGATGTCGGTTAATCTTCGAGGACCTTCAACAGGCCCATCTGAACGGGAGGTTAAACGTTTATTCGGAGAAGATAGCCTCGTGGCCTACCGGCCTTGAGTCTGGAGAAAAATGAACATCGGCTTGATCGCACTCTTCGTCGCTGCCGTTAATCCGACCGTCCAAGTGAGAAACGAAGGCGGCCATTGGCGATTGCTAGTCGACGGAAAACCGTTCGTCGTCAAAGGAGCAGGGGGCGACGCCTCGAAGTCGTTGCTGGCCGAGGTAGGGGGTAACTCGTACCGGACCTGGGGCGCCGACAATCTGGGCAAACAGCTTTCCGAAGCCCAGAAATTGGGCCTGAAGGTCACGGTCGGGATATGGCTTGGGCATATGGAGCACGGGTTCAAATACGACGATCCGAACCAGGTCGCGAAGCAGTTTGAGGACGTCAAAGCGGTCATTCAGAAGTACAAGGATAACCCGGCGGTGCTGATGTGGGCGCTAGGCAACGAAATGGAAGGCTACGGCGCAGGCGACGATCCAAAAGTATGGACAGCGATCGAAGACCTCGCCCACATGGCTCACAAGCTCGATCCGAATCATCCAACGATGTCGGTGATCGCCGAGATCGGTGGCCACAAGGTTGAGGCAATCCACCAGATGTGTCCGAGCCTGGACATTGTCGGCATCAATTCCTACGGCGGAGCGCCTTCGATCTATGAAAGGTATGTCAAGCAGGGCGGAAAGAAGCCGTACATCATTACCGAATTCGGCCCCCCTGGAGCTTGGGAGACGGGAGAAACCGCTTGGAAACGGCCCATCGAGATGTCAAGCACTGCAAAGGAAGCGCGATACGAGGCGGCCTACAAGGCGAACGTCATCGACCACCCCGATATGTGCCTCGGCGCCTATGCGTTCACCTGGGGCAACAAACAGGAAGCAACTGCGACATGGTTCGGAATGTTCATGCCGGACGGTTCAAAGACCGGGGCCGTGGATGTGATGCAGAGGCTCTGGACCGGCAAGAAACCGGCCCACGTCTGCCCTCGGATCGAAAAGCTGGAAGTCGATGGAGATCCTGCCGTCGATCCAGGTGACGTTCTCAAAGCCCACCTTAAGGCGACGGATCCGGACGGAGATCCGATCAAAGTGTCTTGGAACCTTACATCCGATAACGGGACAGTTGGGATAAACGGGGACAAAGAAGATTTGCCGGATCTGATCAAGGGCGCAGTTTCGAGTGCAAATCCGACCGACGCCGTGGTGACGATGCCGAAAACTCCGGGCTTATACCGCCTCTATTCGGTCGTTCGAAACGCCCACGGCGGAGTCGCCGTTGCCAACGTGCCTCTGCGTGTGCGCGGTGCGATCCCGACCGCAATCGGTAGCAATGTAAAGCTGCCGTTCACGATCTACAGCGAGTCGGGTCAGACCCTCCCGTTCATTCCGTCCGGTTGGATGGGGAACGCCGGAGCGATGAAGTTGGACATGAACTCCTCGATTCGGCCGCATACCGGTACTTCATGCATCCAGTGGAGCTACAACGCCTCCGATAACTGGGGCAGTATCGCCTGGCAGAGTCCAGAGGGGGATTGGGGCGACAAACCGGGTGGGTTCAATCTGACCGGCGCAAAGAAACTCGTCGTTTGGGCACGCGGCGCAAACGGCGGCGAGCAGATCTCGTTCGCGATTGGGTTGATCAAGAACGACAAGAAGTACTACGACACTGCGATCGTTCCCGCGGTGAAAGAGACTCTCTCCACGTCGTGGCAGAAATTCGAGATTCCCCTCGGCGGAAAAGACCTTAGTCGTATCAAGATCGGTCTCGTGATGACTCTTGCCTCCCAGGGCCAACCGATAACCGTATTCCTAGACGACATCGCCGTCGAATAGTCGCCCCGCACGACCCTGAAGTCGAGAGAAGCCGCTGGATGCCAGAGCCTTGCAGAGGTGGCTGGGTATAAGGATGAGTTGATTTCTGAACTCGGTCGGTTGGCTTCGGGGGAATATGTGTTCGACCGATTTAGGTCGCACCTGCACGGCGACGTCATCGACCTACTTCCCGAAGTTTTCGCCAAAATCACAACCGTCGATCGTGAGATCGTTATCGAAGAGATCGATCTTGGCAGGATCGTCGGAAAGCGTGTCTGTGTGGAAACAGATGGAACCGACGAGATCGTGTTCGCCAGAAGACACCGCCGAAAGGGCTTGACCCGATTCGTGAAGGGCCGTGAGCCTGAAGATTGCTCTACCGTTGCAATCGTCCTGAAGCGCGACGAATACTCGGACACCTACGTCTGCCTGACCGCCTACGTCGGCGCCCACTCCGAGCCGGAGCCGTGGGACCGTCATGCGACACTGGAGAGCGAATCCTTCTGGCAGACTCACGCGCTTATCTGGGACGATTTGGAGATCGCCGATAGCTAGGTGGTTTCTATCGGATGCGTGCGTGCGAGACGCCAGAGCGCCAGGTCGTAGCCGATTTTGAGCGTGCCGGCGACAAGGAACGGGATTCCGGCGACCGGTACTGCAAATGCGATTCCAGTGAAGAGGGGAGCGATCGTGGTGCCGATGCTTCGCGCAACGTTAGTGACACCCCCGGCGGCGGATCGTTCGTCCGGTTCGACGACGGACATTACGTAAGCTTGGCGAGTAGGCACGTCCATCTGGGACAAGCAGAATCGAGCAAGTAGGAGTGCCATTGCGGCCCCGAAATTCGGCGCGAGCGGGACAAGAATCAGCAAGACGTTGGAGGGGATGTGTGTCCAGACCATCGTATTGATGAGGCCGAAACGCCTTGCGATTCGCACTGCAAGCAGCGATGAAACTCCTGCGAAGAGGTTGCCGAAGAACAGCAGTTCACCCAGTTGAGCTTCGTTCGCACCCCAACGAAGATGGAACCAATAGGCGATCAAACTTTGCATGACAAACCCGCCTGCGAAGGCGTCGATCGAGAAAAGCCCGGAAAGCTGGAGGACGGTGCGTTTGCTCTTGTGGAGCCCGAGCCACATCGGGGCTGTCGCTTTTTTGGCCTTAGTCTCCGCGTGGGGAGAGATACCCAGATAGAGCAGGAGCATCCCGATTCCGATCAATCCGTGGAATACGATCACTATACGGAAGCTCGCAATCTCGGTCATCCCCGAATGCTGCATCGCTTGAGACCCCATCCCACCGGTGAGGGCTCCGAGGGCGGTTGCAAAGTACCCGACCAAGTTGTACCAAGCGAGAATCCCTACCCGTTTCTCCTTGGACAACTCCTCGGAAAGAGCTGCTTGTTCGACGGGCAGAAACGGACCAACTTCATTGCCGGAAGGGCTCAGCACGCCGATAGTCGCGGCGATGGCAAGGAGCCAAAACCAGTCGGTCATGACAAACACAATCGATGCCCCTAGCATCAGCAAGGCGCCGATGACCAGTGTCTTTCGTCGCCCAAATCGATCTGCTCGAGTTGTTAAGAAGAGGGAGACAAGGATGTCTCCAAACATCGTGCAAGAGAACAGGAGACCGATTGCCGCCCGATTGAGACCGATGCGCTCCAGGTAGAGCGCCAATATCACGGCGAGCATGCCGTACGCGAACATACGCAGCGCCCTTGCCGCAAACAGGAGGCGAAGATCGCCCAGCTAAGAGACTCCCGAAGTGTGAAGGCACCACGCGTACAACGCATCGTACATTGGCGTCTCAAGTTCGATCTTAAGGTGGTCGTTTGTCCCGTGCAACAACCCAAACCCATGGGCGATCGCATAAAGACCGGCGCCCTCGGGGCTGGAATTCAGGTCTGCACTCACATCGGCGGCGTGAACGATTTCCGCAAGCCGCACGAGCCCCTTGTCTCCGAGAAGGTCGTACTTCAAGAGGATGCTCTCGAAGGAGCACCTACCATCGACATGCCCAAGTTCGACGTTGGGTACATCATAAGGAATAGCACCTGAATCTTCAGCAACTCTCATCACGTCGCCCCGGTTGACGTAAACGAACTCGGCATCCGGATCGACAAACCGCTTGATGAGCCAGGGGCACGCGATCCGATCGACGTTCGCGTTCTCGCGCGTAATCCACTTCATGTTTTCTAGGCCTCCAAGTGGATTATGCTTCCTTACCCTCGACTGGCCAAACCTAATGAGCGGATGCCCCGGAAAAGCCTCCGTCGAAGAACCGGCGCGCAGCAGAGTAGGCGATTGGCGCGGCTGTGGAGTGGCTTAACTTGCCTCTGGAGATCTCGAATGGCTGAAGGCGGTCCGGGCCGACGCCCTTGAGGCGCATCGAGTCGACGGCTTCAAGGGTGTTCTGATCGGACACAACGTCGTCTCCTTTTAGGTAGGGGAGGAGCATTTTTGTGCGAGGCGCCCAGTTATAGCAGTCGCTCTTCATCATCGCCGCCATGATCGGATCGGTGCCGTCGGTCCACGCGATCGTGTCGCGGAATTTGTGAGTCAAGATTTTGAAGATCGAAGTGACGTCGCCGAGTTGGACTGCCTTGTTTACAAAGCGTTTCGCGATACCAACTGCGTCCAGTTTCATTTGAAAGACATAAGGAATGTAAGAGGCGAAGGAAGGGGCGAAGTAGTCCTTCAGGCTGACGCTGCCCAGATTGCTTTGCGAGGAATATGCCGCGTAACTAAGGAGGAACAGCTTAGTCCCGAACCCTTCGGGAGACTGTCCGCCTTTGAGAAGCGATTTCGCGGTGACGCCGCTGAGGTCATACGGTCCTGACATAGGCGCCGCCATATCTGGAGCCAAATGGGGAACCAACTCGAGCCGCCGAACGGCGCACATAGCGGTTGCTCCGCCTTCGGAGTAACCGGTTACAAACAGCTGTTTGCCGACGCTCGTACCCAGCCGTTTTGCGATCATGCGACCCGGTGCAATCATGTCGATTCCCGAGCGACAGTTGTCTTCGCTGAACGGATAGGGATGGATGCCGGGATTATCGCCAAGGCCGAGCGTATCCGGCATGAAGACCGCATAGCCGCCGGTGGCGAACGCCATCATCACGTACTCCGGCTCAAGTAGTTTGTTTGTGCCTGTATAGCGGGAAGGCGCAAGCTCTCTATCGAATATCGTGCTGTGATAGTACAGGACAACTCCGTTCGGGGCAGCATTTGGCAGGATTAGTAAGCCGCTTACCGTCGTCGGATTCCCGCGCAAATCTACGGTTCCATACCTCATCTTGTAGAGCCGAATCGGGCTCATGGCGGCGGGGACGTCGAGGTCGTGTTTGGCGCACTCGACCTGCTTGACCGCGAGCGCATCGAGCGGCAAGTAGCCATTCCTTATGTAGGTCGGCTCCGATCCGGACGCCTTCAGGAAGCAGGCAACGAGGAATACGAGGCTAAAGAAGGAACGCATTTGGGTCACAAGCAGGTGTGACTGCAAACGAGGTACTCAGGTTCGGAATCCAGCGTTAATTCAACTCGCTCTTCGGTTTCGCCTTGCGATGGTTGCGTAATACAGCGGTGCTCCTGCAGCGAGGATTCCTAGCGTGATGAGGGTCGGAATTCGGGAATCTGCATCCAGGAGCGAGTTTAGGAGCAGGAACAGCGTTGAGGCGATAAACAGGATCGGTGTAACCGGATAGAGCGGAGTATGAACGGACGGGGAATAGGCGTGAGGGTGAGTCTCAAGGTGACCTCGCTCGACGGTGTCGATCAAGGAATCGGCTAGTTTGTTGCCTTCGGCGTCACCATTTGTAGCTTTACGCTTCTTCTCGCGGCTACGGAATACGAAAACGGATCCGACGGATAAGGCATAAAACGGCACGACGCCGATAACGAACGCGTCTGTAAGTGCGCCGAATGCCTTGGAACCGCTCATTGCAGTTGCGGCGAGAACATAGACGATCCCGAGGATCGCGGTGAGAATAACTGAGACGTGAGGCGTGTTGAACCGCGGATGGACTTTTGCCAACTGAGGGAAGAACAGCTTGTCCTCTGCCATTGCGAAGAAAATTCGAGGCGAGGTCAGTACCGTCGCATTGAGGGTACCGAACGTCGAGATCATCACCGTAGCAACGATGAAGGTTACTCCTCCCATGCCGACCAGTTTCGACATCGAGTCCGCCGCGATGATTTGGCTCTTCGCGATCTCTTGGACGGAAAAGACGCTTAGGTAAGCGATATTTGCGAGCACGTAGACGGCGATAACGAGCAGAGAACCGAACAGAATCGCCTTCGGAACGTTCTTTCTCGGGTTCGTGATCTCGCCGCTGATGTACGATCCGTCCGCCCAACCGTCATACGCCCAGAGCACGGAGACGAGGGCGAGTCCGAACATCTGAATGGAGAAGCCGCCGCCTGGAGTGCTGGACGAAAAATGAGAGCCGGCATGAGGGAGCCCCAACGCCAGCGCGAGAACGATCAGAACGAGCAGACCTGCAGTCTTGGCGATCGTGGTCAAGTTCCCGATCACGGTGCCGAATTTCACCCCGAGCACATTCGCAATTCCAACGATGATGATCGCGCTAATCGCAAAGACGGCTGTCCACTCGTTGAACCCGGGCTGCCCCTCCTGCCGACCGGTTAAGCGCAGGAAGTACTGCCCGAATACGATCGCAACTGCGCCGATCGATGAGGGACGAAGCAGAACCAGTTGGGCCCAGCCGAAGAGGAATGCGGAAAGGTGTCCGTATGCCTCACGCATATAGACATAGAGACCACCGGAATAGGGGAACGCACCTCCGATCTCACCGAGGGTCAATGCTCCGCAGAGGACGAAGAATCCACCGACCACCCACACCGCCAGCATCGCCAACGGGCCCGGCAGCTGTTCTGCGATCCCAGAGGGGCTCTTGAAGATCCCGGATCCGATCGTGCTGCCGACGACGACGGCGATTCCGCTTCCTAGTCCGATTTGACGGACCAGGTGCGAGCCGCGTGGTTGAGTTGGGGTGTTGATATCGCTCATGGGATCGTTGGGTCTTATCTTGACATCAACCGCTGTTCATGACCTTAAGAACCGCACATTATGGTCGGCGTCAAATCTACGTGCTTGCGCTTGCTGCTTTTTCTCTTAGCGTCACTTGTTTTCAATCCCGTGAATCGAATCCTAACTTAGCTTTAAACGCTTCGCAAGTGTCTGCGTCATCTTGGAGACCGGAATTTCCACCCAAAGACGCGATCGACGGCGATATGAAAACGAGCTTCAGTGTTGCGCTGGGTGCTAAAAAGGACCAGTGGTACGAGTTGGACTGGAAATCCGAACAGCTCATTGGCGGCATCGCTTTCTTCCAGCCGGATCGGTATACGAAGTCGTTCGATGTGGAGTTGAAGGTCGGTGGTCGGTGGACGGTGGCCCGGCACGTGGGAGATCCCGATGAGAAGCTTGGTCGGAGTGTATTTGCGACGTTCAAGCCGCAACGGGCAACCGGTTTGCGACTCAACCATTTGGACAGCACCGAAGTCGGTGGGGCAGCGTTTTATGAGATCGGGGTCTACTCGGACCCGACGGTGGTGGAAGGAATGCAAAACAGTATTGACGTAGCAGTAGCGGGGGATGCAACCGGGCGTCTGATTGGGACGGCGTCTTTTGAAAACGGCAGTCAGCCACTTGTCGGCGCCAAGGTGACGGTTAAGGGAATCTGTCCGAATGGGAATTGGACCGCCGATTCGATAACTAACGAGCACGGGTTTTTTCATGTCGCGATGCCGCTGGACCCGGTCGGAGCGATTCGAACCGAAGTCTCGCTGGGTGCGAAGTCGGGAAGCGTGAACGTGGATGCGAGCGATATCTCGACCAAGTTGACGCCGCGTCCGATGACGGGAACCGTCAACTTGGAGGGGGAGTGGGATTTCTTGCCGGATCCTCCCCTCGATTTCGCTAGCAAAACGGCCGCTCTTCATTGGCAGCCGATCAAGGTGCCTTCTAACTATGAGATGGAAGGGTTCCGCACAAAAACGGACACCGCGGCGTTCCGAAAGACAGTGATCATTCCTGCAAGGTGGGCGGGTAAACGTATTCGCTTGCGCCCGGAGGCGATCTATAGCAAGGCAGAAGTTTGGTTGAACGGACAGCGCGTGGGTTCGCACGAAGGCGGGGCGACGCCATTCGAACTCGACCTGACGAAAGCGGCCAAGCCTGGGGAACAGAATGAACTGTGCGTGCTGATCACAGCGAGGTCGAAGTCGGCCGAGATCGACCACATGAGCACATACGCCTACTTCGAGGTTGCCGGGATCTGGCGTCCGATTGCGATGTTCTGCTTGGAGCCGTCCCACGTTTCGCGCCTAACCTACGCAGTTCAGTTCGACAGCCAGTACCGAGACGCCAAGCTCTCGATGGATGTGAAGCTCGCGAACGAACGGGCGACACCCTCGGAAGGGGCTCTATCGGTTACTGTTTTGGATCCAGCCGGTAAAGAGGTTAAGCTCAAAGGGCTCGAAGCTTCCGTGAAGTTGGGACCATGGTCAACCGAGACGGTTCGCCTGGAGACGAAAGTCGCAAGTCCTCAGCACTGGAACGCAGAGCTACCTCGAAACTACAAACTCGTCGCCCATTGGAAGGCAACCGATCAGCCGGTGGCTTCCATAGAGCAACCGCTAGGTTTCCGCCAGGTGGAGATCAAGGGGAAGAAGTTCAGCATCAACGGGAAGCCGGTTCGGTTGTTCGGAACCTGCCTGCACTCCTCCGATCCGCTCATGGGGCGTGCGATCTCGCCCGAACGAGCGAAGCAAGACCTCGAACTGATTAAAGAGGCAAACTTCAACGCGATTCGAACGACGCACTATCCGCCGTACCCGACGACGCCGTTTCTTGCCGATCAGATAGGAATCTACATCGAAGACGAGGGCCCTTCGTGTTGGGGAGATGGGAACGAAGACTTGCGCAATGCGCCGATGTATGTCGGCATCGTCTCCGAGTACGTCGAACGAGATCGAAACCACCCATCGGTGGTCTATTGGTCGACCTGCAACGAAAGCAACTATGGGATTATTTTCCAGCTTGCCCATCGATATGCGAAGTTCTTAGATCCGACCCGTCCGGTCGGCGGATCCTATGCTCCGATGGAGATGGACAACGACGTTTATGTCCTCCACTATCCACAGACGACCTACAACTTCTTCGACGAAGCGAAAGGTTATCCAAAGGTGACGTTGATCGACGAATGCGTTGGCGTCCCTCACGGTTGGGGCAACCTCGCTCATTCTCAGGAACTCGACCCTGGCATGCATTGCCTTTGGGAGTGGAAGATGCCTGAGATTCGGCGAAAGGTGATGGAGACCGAGAATCAGATGGGGACGATGAGTTGGGCCTGGATCGACGACGCATTTGCGATTCCGGGACGCGGCATTACGAATTCGAGAATGGAGATGCCCCAGATTTTGTATGCCGATTCCATCTACAAGATGCCTGGCCGCGGCTACCAGGGGGATACCGTGTGGGGAATGGTGGACGGCTGGCGTCGCCCACGGCCCGAGTGGTGGCAGGCAAAGAAGGTGTACTCACCGATTCAGATCGAAGAGAAGCCGCTTGAGGTTCCGGCGAATGGGCATCCGATCCTTGTTCCGGTCGAGAATCTGAACTGGTTTGCAGACCTGAAGTCGTACCGCTGCGAATGGCAGATAGGAAAGTGGTCGGGGAAGGCGGCGGCAGAAGTCGCACCTTCATCGAAAGGCGTCGTTGAGATTCACTATTCGGCCGCGGTAGAGCCTACCGATGTTCTCACGTTGCGTTGGTATGACGAGACCGGAAGGCTGGTCGACGCGTACAATTTGACTTTCAGAGCCCGATCTTCCCCGATGTGGGACATGGAAGGTGTCGCTGAGGTCGCAACGGAAAGTGGCAGATATCTATCGGGTGCGCGGACGGCATATCTCCGTGCCAATCACTCGGAATTGGCGTTCGACGAGCCCTCCGGTGGTCTTCGGTGGGGCCTTCGCGCGAATGAGCAGATCCTCGTTCACGGCCCGACGCTACACGTCCTTAAGAGTGCCGAACCGACTTCGTCAGACCCCAAAGGCTGGAAGTTCAGCGATACGACTCATGGGCCAGGTGAGATTCGTTGGAACGGATCGTTTGGGACTGAATTCGTTGGCGGATACACGATTCGTATGGATTCGAGGGGGCAAGTTGAGGTTGAGTACCGTTTCACGTACAACGGCCCAGAGATGTACGTCCGCGAACTCGGTTTGGATTTCGAACTGCCGCTTTCGTTCGACCGGTTGACCTGGGACAGACGTGCGGAGCATTCCTACTATCCGGAGGATCACATGGACCGGGCAAAAGGAACCGTTCTTGCCCATCCCCATGTTTCGCAATCGGTGCCACCGGGATTGCGTCCATTCGAACTCGACGATTATCCCCTTGGGTGCAACGACTTTCGAAGCACGAAGCGAGGCATCTACGTGGCAAGCCTCACAAATGCGTCGGGACAGGGACTGGAAGTGATCTCAGACGGCAAGCAGCACGTCCGAGCAACGGTCGGCGTACATGGCGTGAGCCTAAAGGTTCTTGACTTCTACGGCGGGCTCGGGGCGCCGCACGATTGGGCGGTCGAAGGATTTCATTACGGGGCAGGAAGGCTGATCAAGTCTGGCGAGGTCGTCGATGGAACGGTCCGTTTCGTGATGCAGTAGCCCTATTCTGCGCTGGGAATATTACTAGGATGATGTGTTCGAACGGTAGACTATTTTAGTGATACCGGTTCCGCCGTTCGCCATGGCGGATTAACCTTGGAGGTTGATTGAATCCATGACGGCTGCCCAAATTCCTGCCAATGAAGTGCAACGACTGGATGCCTTAGCTCAGTACCGGATCCTGGATACGATCTCCGAGCAGGCTTACGACGACATCACCTTCCTGGCATCCCAGATTTGCGGAGTTCCGATTGCTCTCATGAGCTTGATCGACAAGGACCGTCAGTGGTTTAAGTCGAAGTTCGGGCTAGACGCCACGGAAACCTCGAGGGACGTTTCGATGTGTGCTCACGCGATCCTAGAACCGGGTGAGATGTTTCAGGTTCGCGACGCCAGCAAAGACGAGCGTTTTGCCGACAACCCTTTTGTGACGGGCGGTCCGCAAGTCCGGTTCTATGCTGGCGCCCCGCTTGTAACGCCAATGGGGGCGGCGATCGGCACCTTGTGCGTTATCGATAGTAAACCTCGCGAATTGACCGAAGCCCAGCACAGCGCACTTTTGGCACTGTCTCGTCAGATTGTCGCTCAGCTAGAGCTTCGAAAGGCGATCGACAATCTCGCTGAGCATGTACGAGATCGGGCCTCTTACGAAGAGCGCCTAGAGGCATACCAACTCAAACTAGAGGAGATTAATGCCTCGCTTTCTGCCGACAGCCAGACCGACAAGTTAACCGGCTTAAGCAATCGGCGTCATTTCGACGAAATTCTATCGGAAGAGCATGACCGGGCGAGTCGGCGTGAGCGTCCCCTTTCCGTAATTATCGTAGATGTCGACCACTTCAAGTCGTTCAACGACACGTTTGGCCATACAGCGGGGGACGAGACATTGCGCCGCGTCGCCAAATTACTCAACGACGGGCGCCGGACCCACGACTTTGTCGCACGCTATGGTGGGGAAGAGTTTGTTGTCCTGTTGCCGAATACGACTGCGGACGGCGCTGGAATCCTTGCTGAGAGGATCCGAAAGGCGGTTCAAAATTTCGCTTGGGATCTTCGTCCAATCACCATCAGCTTGGGAGTCTGCACATTTTCAGGGACCGATCATACGACGACCGCATTTATCGAGGCTGCCGATGCGGCCCTTTACACATCGAAGGCGAACGGACGGAATCGCGTTACGCTTGGAACATTGGCTTAGATGTGAGAGCCGGGCTCGGATTCCTCTAGCCGGTCTTCCAGGCGAGTAAATGCATTTCGGGTGACGTCACGGTGCCTCCACAAATAGCCCATGACGATTCCTTCCGACCTCATAACGATGAACTCTCGTCGGAATTTGCGTCCGTCGACAAAGTCCATTACATCTTCTTTGGCCGATTCTCCCGTTTCGAGAAGCTCTTTGATTCGATCGATTACCGCGTTCGGATCTGAGAATTGTCCCTTGAGTTCGCTGATGACCTCAAGATAAGGGCGAGCCAAGAGGACGTCTGGCTCGCCGTCAATTTGAAACATGTTAAGGAAAGATTGATTGACGACCTCAATCTTCTGCCCAGCGTTTTCGTAAAGGAGGCCGGTGGGTGCTACGGCGATGATCTCCCGAGAAAGGGCCTCAGAGTCCGCAATTCGTTGGAGCATCGAGGCACGTTCGTTTTCTAGGCGGTAGCCGATGATAAATGTCGCCAAGCAAGTCGTTAGGGGTTTGAGATACTCGACGCTTGCTTCGGAATAGCCACCCTCGCGGTTTGCCAAGCCGATCATGCCGATCATTTCTTTACCGCTGAATACTGGGATGCCGAGGAACGACCTCAACTCCGGGTGACCGGCCGGGATTCCGGTTGAACGTTCGTCGTTGGGGGCATCGTTGGCAATGACAACTTTGCGAGTGACCATTACCTCCCCGAATAACGTGTTTAGATTCTTGAATTTAAGGCCCTCGGCGTGGTGAAGATCGTATAGCGCGCGGGTCTCGTCATTCCAGGCAATATTGGTGAGTGCATGCTCGTGGAGGTATGGCCTTCCACCTTCGTAGAGAACCTCACCCATGAACCCGTATTCGGAGTAGGTGAGGTCGAGAACGTCCTGGAGGAGGCCCTCGAAGCACTCCTTTAAGTTATGACGCCCTTTTATGTAAGCGAGAGAGGCATCGGTGATCGCCTCCAGGACGCTCTTCTGGGCGAGCGCTTGTGCTTGGGCCTCGGTCCTAACTTTGATCTCTTTGAGTAGTTCGGTGCTCTCGAGTTCGTGTTTGACGACGAGGTACTCCGACTTCTGTTGGGAGTATCGGGCGACGCACTCAGTTCGACTCGAAGCCTGGAATTTCAGACGAATTCCACGCCAATAGCTCGATACCGTTTCGATCGAAATATTGAGATCGTCGCCGATTTGTCGATCGGTCAAGCCGTTTGCAGCGGCATCTAGCAGTTGGCGTTCACGAGTCGTTAGTTTCATCGGTGGACTTTCAGTCGATCGGATCGCCAAGCTGAAGCTGGAATGGAGATCAATTGTAATCGTGTGTTTAGTCCATTTTGACTTCGGAATAGGGCGTGGGGCCGCTAAATTACTTTTCAAATCAAAATGGTGACAACAAATTGACTATAAAACCGACCTTGGCAATTTATGTTACCGTGTAGTAACATATCTTCGGTGAGGGACGAAGTCTGGAAAGCGCTGGCAGATCCGCGGCGGCGGGAACTTCTAGATTGCCTTAAAGACAACCCGCTAACCACGGGCGATCTGTGCGATGCGATCCCCGACCTTGATCGCTGTACGGTGATGAAGCATCTCGAGGTGCTCGTCCGTGCCGGGCTAGTCGTGGTGGAGCGAAGGGGGAGGACTCGGTTGAATTACCTGAATCCAGCGCCTCTTCATGAGATCGTCGAACGATGGGTGTCCGGCCACACCGCCCAGATGGCGCAAGCGGGACGCCGACTGAAAGCTCTTTCGGAGAACACAGAAGATGAACAATGAAATATCGTCGGTAGCAATCGAACTTGAAATTAGCGCCTCGCCTAAGAAGGTGTGGAACATCATGGTCAACAGGGTGTCGGAATGGTGGCCAAAAGACTTCATGGGGTTGTCTGAATCGGCAACCATGACCTTGGAACTGAAAGCCGGGGGCAGGCTATACGAGGCCGATCCGAACGGAGCCGAGTTGTTGTGGGGCAATGTCCTCCAGTTCATTCCTGGCGACTCCATCGATATCGTGGGGCATGTCACTCCACAATTTGGTGGGCCATCGATGACGATGTACCGAATGGCTCTCTCCGGGGATTCGGCATCGACGCGGTTCCAGCTAACGAACTGGGTCGTCGGCAACTTCGCAGACGGGCAGTCTGACGTCGTAACCGAAGGCTGGAACTACTTGTTTGGCGCACTAAAGGCGTTTTGCGAGGCGGAGCAGGGGGATTAGGAAGCAGGGAACCGGGGAACCGGGGGGTTAGGGAATTGGGGATCAAGGGAATTGGAGTTGAGTTACCATTTCACGACTGTGTGGCTCGGATGAGTTCCGATCTCGAAGTCGACATATTTGCTGGTCTCGACTTTCGATATTCTGCAAACGTGCGGATTGTCGTTGACCGTGACTTGAGGAACCAGTTTTGAATCGGGCGGGAGCAGCAGGTGAATGGTCAACTCTTTGCCGCTTCCGGTCGTCCAGAGCGAGATCGTCCTCTCTGCAGAAGCGTATTCGAACCGATACGAGACGTATCCGTTCGACGCAGGTAGAACGGAGGTGCATGAGACTTTGCGAAGTCCCGCAGAGATCCAACGGGGTGAGATTTTGGCCATTTCAAATGCCGGACCAATCGGTTCGGCGCCGGCGAGCCCCTCGATGAGGCCATAGACGCATGATGCGGCGGACCAGTTATCGGGGCCGCCAAATGAGACATCGCTTCGAGGAGCGGGATGGGGCTGATCGGAAAGCGTCAGTGCGAACAGCGCTGCCATCGCTCCGTCTTCGACTGCTCCGTATTCAATGGTGCGGATCGACTTTTCAGGGCTTGGATTGGCGATAGCAGTCCATGTCGTCCCGACAGCGGCGCTCTTGGAGTTCGGGCCTGTCCATGCTACGCCAGCCGTATCGGAGTGCAGTTCAGGGAACCACCAACTCGTTAGTTGCATCCCCATCTTCTCGTATACAGTCGATTCACTTCGATCTTCGTAGACGAAGCGAATAAAGGCGCCGAGGTTCGAAGGGCCGGGTCGGGACACGGCTTGTAGTAGGTAAATCGTCTTTGCGGTGCGACCGATCGGAATATCGGTTGTTCTCGGCAGTTTTCCGCGAGCACTGACTCCGATGGCGCACTTTCGAGCGTTCTTCTGCGGATCTGCGATCTGAAACGGTATTCCTGAGTAGTGCTGGCTGCCAGTAGGCATTAGGTGGAGATCGTTGCCATCGTCGACGGTGTTTTCAAAACACGCTATCGCTTGCTCGGACGCTTTGCCAACGATATCCATGTTTGCATACGGCGACAGGTCGATTGGCTCGAACTTTGCTGGTTCATACGGAGGGTAAGGCGCCCCACGCC